>R28__coassemble_220_pt1 | contig 29154 bp, 23 predicted proteins | sample R28__metabat2_high_PE_003 | metagenome-assembled genome bin R28
GATTGCGACTCCGCAATTTGAAACTTTTTTACATTTTGTATTATTCCACAAGTTATAGTATGTTGCAAGCGTTTTTTATACAAAATACAAGATTCCGACATTATGGAGCGCCAGAGCTGAAGCATGCTCCTATCTCTATTATACACAGAGTCCCAAATCACGCAAATCCATGGCACTGAACACAAAAACGAAGTCCGTATAAACTGTCTGCAGGGATATTCCTGTGGAGATTGTCCGGGCGGTATGGTATAATCTCAGGTAAGGGGTATTTCACCCGTAAATAATATCTTTTAGTCCTGTGTTGCAGTTTGCGCATATAGGAAAATGACGTTTACTCCTGACAGGATGGGGGGCTTGACAAATCCCTTCTTATATGATTTAATCTGCCCACATCAAAAGAGAATACTGTCTGGTGATAACAATTAAAGCACAGGAAGCTGATTAATACTCAGGAAGCGTAGTCGAAGCACGGAAGGTTCAAAGAACAGATACAGTATAAATTGCCGTATAAACTAATCTGCGCAGCAGCATGAGATGATAAGGGTCCTTGCCGCTGGGCAGTTTTGCATCAGTTTTTCAGGAGGTATTAAATGGGAGAAGCGTATGATTTGAGCTGCAAAAACTGCGGCTATTCGAGAACCATTAAAGTTGGAAGGGGAATGATGTGGAGAGCATTTATTAAGTACGATCCCGAGGACTTCAGATGCAGAGCAAGCAAGGCAATGCGGGAAAAGGCAGCAGGGCTGCAGGAACCTGTTTACTGGATGGGTATGCTGGAACCTTACGTCTGTAAGAGCTGCGGCTATATCAGCAGCGGTAAATCTGACGTGATATCCGGGTACTATTATGATGATGAAGGGGAACAGCAGTTCGTCGATCTGAAGGAGCCGGTAAAATGCATAAGGTGCGGTGATGAAATGGAACCGGCAAAGCTTGATGACAACCTGAAATGTCCGGACTGCGGGAATTCTCTGACAGTCAGGGAAAGTATTCTGATGTGGGACTGAATAGATAAGGAGAGAAGCTATGACTGAAGAAAGAGCGGTAGAATTAGGGAAAGAAGCCCTGAAGGATAATGTAGCGTTAAGTTTTATAGGCGACTTTTTCAACTACGGATGGCCCGATGAGGAGTATGCGAAGGCAGGTTTTGCGGAAGATGCGGAGTATTACTCCGGGGCCAACGGGTTCACAATCCGGGGTGGAGAAGCTGTCTATGAAAAGTTCGACGAGATACAGATGAAAAGGTTCGAAGGCATCGATGCGGTTCCTGCTGTAGTGCTCAGCAGCAAGGGTGTCACAGCAGCCCGGAAACATCATGCCGGATCGGAATGCCTTGCACTCAAGTACCATGAGCATAAGGAGATTGCCCAGCTGGCTTTCGTTGAGCAGGACGATTGCTGCAGGGTAAAGAGGATAGAGATTGTCCCGGTGACAGGGTATGAATACAGACTGCTTCCGCCGGAAGGATGGAGAGGATTCACACCCAGGATAGTTGTTGAGGAGAGAGTGTTCGACGATGACGGCAATTTGCGCGAGGTAAACCGACGTTATCTCGACGGCAAACCCGTTGAAGAGTAAGAATATTCTATTTGTGGAGGTAGAAAACTATGACAGAACAGGAAATCAAGGCTGTGGCAAAGGAAGTTGTAAAGGAGGAGGCAAAGCTTGTGCTGCTGTGCCTGAAGGCCTTCAGGGGCACGAAGGTGGGTGACAAGGCGGATGAAATCACAGGTATCATTGACGGATATCTGGAGGAGGAACAGAAATAGTTCCTTGCCGGAAATTTATACCACAGGTATAATTTACAAGCATATATGTTTGTGATATATTAGCACCGTAATAAAAAAGGGCAGAGCCCGGAAAGGAAAAAGTCAATGTTGTCAGTCAAGTTATTTGGTCGATTCTATAGTGAACGAGACTATCAGGTATCCAGCAGCTTTTGCGAGGATATAGCTTTGCTGCGCTCATACAGCGAACGGGATATACCATCTGGCAGTATTGGCAGATCCGAATAGGGGTTAATAATACTACAGAACACGTAATCCGCTTGCCTTGTATGGGGCAGGCGGATTTTTATTTTTAATTCTGAATTGAAAGGGATGATTTCATATGGCTCCGATACCGGTCATTAACATGACCGCAACAGGACAGAACATAAGACGGCTGAGAATACGGGCTGGGGTGTCTGTTAAGACGATACAGGATGCGCTCGGTTTCTCCACGCCGCAGGCAGTATACAAGTGGCAGAACGGAACGGCCCTGCCGACACTGGACAATCTGGTGGCACTGGCAGCAGTTCTGAATGTCACAATTGACGATATCATTGTGTGTGATGACTCTTTTCTGAGAGTTACAGCATAAAAGAATAACCGGTTCCTTCGGGAATCGGGATAATACGGCTGTGTAGTTCAAATGGCTGGAACGCCGGACTGTCTATCCGGAGGTTGCGGGTTCGAGTCCCGCCACAGTCGCCAGATACGGTCCCTTCGACTAAATGGTCAGGTCGCAGCCCTTTCAAGGCTGCAATGTAGGGTTCGAATCCCACAGGGATCACCAAAATACCGGATATGTGTTTCGGCAGTATGGTCAGCCGTCAGACAGCAGATTGAGCCCATTATCCGGTGACATACGGCTCCATGGTCAAAATGGTTAAGACGCAGGCCTCTCAAGCCTGAAATGCCGGGTTCAAACCCCGCTGGAGCTACCAATATACGGAGAGTAAACCCTGAAGGGCAGGGGACCGCCCGCTAAGCGGATTGTACCATTATGGTATCAGATTCGAGTTCTGTGCTCTCCGCCATATACCTGATTACGGCGTTGTACTCAAGAGGCTGAAGAGAGCGGTCCTGAAAACCGACAGGCACAGAGATGTGTGCGTGGGTTCAAATCCTACCAACGCCGCCAGAATAGGGGAGTTTAGCTCAGCCGGTAGAGCGGCAGGCTGAAGATCTGCGCGGCAGAGGTTCGATTCCTTCAGCTCCCACCATAATAGATAAGCAGTTTTGATATAAAACTGCTTATCTATTTTTTTAGCTTTTTGCTGTGGAAACCATATGAAATAAAGGGAAATAGTCTATTTGGGGAATCGTTAAATGGTAATTGGTTTTTCATGCTCTTTTTCCGTGTTGCCTATATCTGTCCGGAATGAAGATTTTTACTGTGAGGGGTATTAAAATTTAACGATTACTCTTGCCTTCTTCACGGTTTTTGGTGAATATGCTATACAAAAATTATGCCCGTAAGTCATCAAGGCTCACGGGCTTTTCTCTATCTTCTTACCTGTTTTTGAAGGCTGCGATTGCTTCAGCTATACCACACTTTGGACAGATCTCCGTCAGATTATCATCACGACTTAATGCCGGCGGTTCAGCGTATGTCCTTCCGCACTTTGGGCAGATCCGGCTCACGATTCTGAATCTGTCTTCTCCGGGGATGAGATTCAAGGATGAACCCGTATCCCAACTCATCAGAATCGAACCAATGTCATCAACACCAAGGACTGTTCCCTGTGTTCCCTCCGGGGGCGCCTGCTTGTCATCCATACTGATGAGTTCAATCCTCATACCACATCTGTATCTGTTTTTGATTTCCTTTATATTCATCGTGTTACTTCCTTTCCGTTCTTAAATCTGAACACCATCCGCCCATCGTGATGGACAGTGACTATATCAATCATCGTATTCCACAGTTCGGAAGAAAACTCTTCAACGAATCTGTCACGCTCATGAAGTTCAAACATGAATGCGCTGATGTTGTCGGCCTTTTTCTCCCGCTCAAGCTTATCAGCTTTAAACTTTTCAAGTTCAGCGCTTTTTGTCTCAAAGGCCTCCACATAGGAATTGTACTTTTCCATGAACTCCTGCTGATCTATAGCTGTTCTGGAATTCTTCTCGATCCACTGCCGAGTTAAATCAGATATCAGTTCACATTCCTCAAGGCAATCATTAATCTTCTTTTCAAGGGCTGAGTTGTCAGAATATGAATTGTACAAGCTTTTGCAGCTTTCCAGAATTTCATCCCGGTTGTCGATGATTTCATTTACCGCGTCAAGAAATCTGCCCTTGATAAGCTCTTCGTCCAAATGCGGAGTGGAACATCCAGTATCGTTTCCCTCAGAAGCGTACTTGTGATTGCAGCGCCAAATCGTATGCCTATACTTGCTGGTAGAGTTCCAGACTTTAGGACCGAAGAAGCTTCCACAATCGCCGCAAACAATCCGTGAGGAGAAAATGTTATTACCGCTGTAGTGACGACCGGCTTCTTTACGTCTTGCAATCTCAAGCTGAGTCAGTTCCCACATTTCGGGCTCTATTATTGCAGGATGACTTTCCTCAACATAGTACTGTGGAATCTCACCCTGATTGAGTTTTTGCTTTTTCGTGAGAAAATCCACGGTGTATTTCTTTTGGAGTAGAGCGGAACCCTTATATTTTTCGTTCTGTAGGATGCTGTACAGAGTAGTTGAATTCCAAGTGTCCCGTCCTGTGACCGTCTTTATTCCGTCCTCAGCAAGAGCCTTGCCAATAGCCGATAGAGACATTCCCGAAAGATACATATCGTAGATCTTACGGACGACCTTGGCTTCTTCCTCATCAATCTCCGGAAGTCCATCAGGACCCTTCCGATATCCCAAGAATCTTTTGTAAGGCATGAACACTTTGCCGTCGGAAAAACTCTTCCGCTTTCCCCAGGTTACATTCTCAGAAATGGATCTCGATTCCTCTTGTGCCAAAGAGGACATTATTGTTAGGAGAAGCTCACCCTTGCCGTCAAAGGTATAAATGTTTTCCTTTTCAAAAAAGCATTCAACATTTTTCTCTTTAAGCATTCTGATTGTTGTAAGACTGTCGACCGTGTTTCTCGCAAAACGTGATACCGACTTAGTTACAATCAGATCTATCTTTCCAGCAAGAGCATCTCCTATCATTTCGTTGAATCCGTCACGATGCTTTGTGTTTGTCCCGGAGATACCTTCATCTGTATAGACCTTTACAAACTGCCATTCTGGATTTCTCTGAATAAACTTTGTGTAATAGTCGATTTGAGCCTCATAGCTGGTAAACTGCTCATCATTATCAGTTGAAACTCTCGCATATCCTGCGACACGCCTTTTCTGTACAGACGCCGTTGACATTCTCGTCTTGGGGTTGATTGTAGCAGGAATGACTGTTACTACTCTGTCAGCTGTTCTCATTCTGTTTTCTCCTTTGCTCCAGTGCTCTCTGTCTTGCGGCTTCTTTCATCTCCGGTGTCCAGGATTCGCGTCGTGAACGATCCTTCCATGCCTTTTTTTCTGCATGACCATCCTTGAAGAAGAATACCAGCTGATTGGGAGCAGGAACTTCGATATGATCTATCTGCGCCCGGAATATCGTCTGACTGAATTCATCCAGTCCAAGTACCTCAGCTGTAACCTTCATCATCGTATCCTCCGGTATTGCTTTAGCCTGATCACAGTAAGCTTTTCCTTTTTGATGGAAGGTACCGCACAGATAACTTGTATGTCCGTTTGCCGTGATTCTCTTGTAATTAGTACCGCAGTGCATACATCTGATTTTTCCCGAGAAAGGACTCAGTTCCCAGGGCTTTCTGTCTTTCACATAGATATCATGACGCCGTTTGATTTCATCCTGTGCCTTCTCATACGTTTCCATATCGATGATGGCCGGATGGGAATCCTCAATGTAATACATCGGCAGTTCTCCGTGATTCTCTACGGTTTTTTTCTCAAGATAGTTGTTCACGTACTTCTTCTGCATAAGGGCGTTGCCGGTATATTTCTCATTGCCTACCAACTTGAGAACCTGCTGCGGTGTCCAAGTTCCATCTCTCGTTGTCGGGATTCCTTGAGAATTCAGATTCCTTGCAATCGAGGTATAAGACTCTCCGTCAATGACACGCTGAAAGATATCCCGAACGATTTTGGCTTTATCTTCTACAATAAAGATTCCATCTTTTCTGATGTCGTAGCCAAAGAGTTCACGCCATTGGAGGAGTTCACCCCGTTCGTAGCCATGCCTGATACGCCACTTCATGTTCTCACTGTTGGAAAGGCTTTCCTCTTGAGCATAGGATGCAAGAATTGTGAGCATCAGCTCACCATCAGAACTCAGTGTGTGGATATTCTGTTCCTCAAAGAAAACGTCAACCCCCAGTTCTTTCAGTTCCCTTACCGTCTCAAGAAGAACTATCGTGTTCCTGGCAAATCTCGATATTGACTTAGTGATAATCAAATCGATTTTGCCGTCTCTGCAATCCTGTATCATCTGCTGAAAATTCTCTCTGTCAGTTTTCGTACCGGACAATGCTTCATCAGCATAGACACCCTCATACTGCCATCCAGGAGTGCTCTGTATCAGTTCACTGTAGTTGCTAATCTGAGCAGACATTGAATGCAGCATCGTATCCTTCCCACAGGAAACCCTAGCATAGGCAGCCACTTTTTTCAGCCTTTCTGCCGGCTTCGCATATGGGATTATTGAAACCGTTTTTGCCACTTTTTCACCTCCAAAACATTTGGTTTCAATGTCTATTTTGTCGTGCCGGTTCGAATCCCACAATGCGGTGACTTGCACGGAGTTGTGCTGCTTTTCTTTACATAGTTTTTTGCGATTTGCACGGATTCTCTCTGGGTAATTATTCCGCGCTCATTCATCTCTTTTGCTATGCTTGCAACGATGCAGTAATGCATAGAATCCTCTACATATTTTTCACTCATTGGGACTTCTCCTAGACATCGAATAGCAGGACATGGAGCAATAAACCCGATGATTATTCCCGTAACTCAAAAATACTTTTCCGCATTGTCTGCAGGTTGCTCGATAATATGCCTGACGGTTCACTCTATCCTGATGACTGTTCCACCAAAGCATTCTGCATTTGTCTGAACAGAATTTTCGTTTCTTTGAATGCGGCTTCTGCTTGATTGAAGCCCCGCACTGAAGGCATGAGCAAAGTGGTTCATCAGGCTCCTTTTTCAAAAAGCTGATTATCGTCTGAAGAGGTATCCCAAGCTGCGTGGAGATTGCCTTATATCCGTATCCATCCTGCCGCAGACACAGGATGCTAGATTTTTCGTCTGATGTCATATATAAAAAATCCTTCCATATAGTTCTCTCAAAATACGGACACCAGAATCGTTAAAAATTAAGGCAAATAAAAAATCCCGCCGCAGAGTGATTAATTCTCTACGACGGGATAATTGTTGATTTAGTATTCACTTATACAAGAGCTGTAAGAACCGCTGTCCAGGTCTTTTTCCCGACGATGCCGTCCCATTCGGACTCATCTTTCGGGAAGAGAACTTTCTGCAGTTCTATAACTCCTGCTTTGGTGATGGGGCCGAACTCGCCGTCAATGACAATCTTCGCATTGATACCCCGAACATAAATAATGCGCTGGATAGTCTTGACCTGACCTCCAACGCTTCCGTTCGACAGTTCTTCAAGTTCAATTGTCACTGTGGCTTTCGGTTCTGCGGGAGCGGGAGTCTGCTGCGGAACAATCGTTTCAGCTACCTCCATTACCGCATCGGTATCGTCATACTTCGGATGGCCGTATCCTGCAATGTAGGTGTTGGTTTTCTTATAGCTGTTCTGCTTAACCCGGTCACCGCTGTTGCCTTCGACTGTGGTTATCATGGCATCGGTGACTTTAACAACAATTCCGGTGTGCGAAATCTCACCCCCGGACTGAAAGAACACCTGATCGCCGACCTGCGGATTCCGGTCATACCGTCCCTGCTGCATGAAGTACTGTGCGGAGAAAGTACATCCGGCACCAAGGTCACCGGTCTGGCACTGAATGCGCTGACCTTCGATCTTGCCGTATGCTTTGAAAAAGCACCAGTCCACAAACACATCGCACCAGGCATAGCCGTTCTTATTCCCGTTGTAGTATCCGGCATTGGCAAGGTCACGGGCGTACTTGGTATAATTTGCACCGCCCGGATTGGCGGTAGGACTGTCAAGAGAGGCGTTTGAAGCCTTCTCGACATATCCGACTTCCGCAAGTGCGATGGCTACAACATCACTCGCTCTGCTCATGATCGTCCGCTCCTTTCTCGGCACGGTTGTGGAGCTGCTCAAGCACATCCTTCACAGCTCCGGGAACAGGCAGTCCGAGATGGGCGGCGTTCTCCAGAAGGGACACGCCCTCATTGGAGATCTACAAACTGGTACCCGCCGTCTTTTGTAAGAGATCTCAGAGCAGGATTGACCATTGACTGAATGGCCGCATCCACAGCTGAAATGGAGAATGTCTGATTGACCTTTATTGAGCCGCGTTTGAAACCATGAGGCTTTACATAGTGGCCATCCAAATATGTAAAGGTTCCGATTGCATCCTCAAAACCCAGTTCTACCAGTCTGATTTTTGCAGCCTGTTTTGAAACGCCGAAGTCAGCCTGCAGCTGAGTGATGACCGCTTCCATTACATCAACGGCGTGAGCAGTTCCGGCCTCACGCATAAATCTGCCGATGTATTCGTTAGCCTTGGCCTTGAATGGAGCTGCCGGCATCTGAATTCTAGGTGTCAACTGGTTCGCCTGACGCTCCATCTGTTCTGTTGCAGTCTTCGCTATATCTGCCTTTGCTCCGCCGACAACTTCACAGGCAATACTGGAGGCATTCTCGTTATACAGCTTTTCAAGTACAAATACCTTATTGTGCTTTACCCAGTGAACGCATTCATGGATGATAGTGTTGTTGACAGAACCAAGATTCCGAAGGAGAAACATCTCTGGATCAACTAGAATCGTACCGGCGTCAATACGGACCGATACCTGAGCATCTGTATTCGGGTCGTAAACTTCAGTATCGCAATCGGCAAAGAATACCTGACCAAATACAGAAGCATCTTTCTTAATTCGCTGAGTCCTAATATCTAGTCCAAGCCTGTCCGCCAATATTTTCGGATCAACATATTCCGGCGGCACTCCGGGCTTTGTAATTTTAAGTGCTTCCGGATAATAATCCTTCAAAAACGATTCTGCTGCGGCATCGAGTTTGTCATAGCCTATATAGGGAACAAGAGCGTCCGACAGAGAATTCAACGGTGGCTCCTTCTTTTCCCAAGTAGGCTGAATACTGATAATCTTCCAGTCATCAAGGCCACAGGCTAGATTTCCCTCACAAGAGACACGAAGCCAAGGATGTTGAACTTCTGATTCATCGTAATGATAATCACCCTCGTGAATTACAAGCTCAAGTTCCAGAGCTACATCAAAAGCAACCCTCATCCCGGGAAGATCAGAGACGTAGACCTTTTTTATGGTGATATCTTCAATCTCAGCATTCTCCGGCCGTCTGATTCTCTTTAGAAACAGATTGTACTCATGCCAATGTTCTTCCGTATATTCTTTGGCGGCATCGCACAGGCCGTTGTAACATTTATTTCTCACATAATCAGCAAAAGACCGGCCAGTTGACATTGCAATACCTCCATAAAACCATATTTTTTAGTATTTTAATACTTCCCAGAGGTATTTACAAGAATAAGAGGAAAAATAAATGAGCGTTCTTAAAGAAAAAATTTGATTTCACTCGGAATCTGGTGTAAACTAAAAGAACATTCACAAAGGAGAGTACATATTAATGGCTATCAGTTATAAAAAGCTTTGGAAGCTTCTTATTGACAAAGATATGAAGAAGAAAGACTTACAGGCAGCAGCCGGAATTAGTTCTGCTTCTATCGCAAAGCTTGGGAAAAATGAAAATGTGAATACTGATATTCTAGCAAAAATATGTATCGCTTTGGATTGCGATATATCAGATATTATGGAAATGACTGAGGAAAAATAGAGAGAGGGACTCGGCCAGATTCAAGTCCGTTTTTTAGGACTTTAAGAGCATTATTATATATTAGGACGTTCGTACCTATAATATCGTAATTCACAGCAAAGGAGCATAACAATGGCCAAGCTTGAAGACATTACCGTTGGTAGCACTGTCAAGGGTATCGCCGGCAATGAACCGGTCTCCATTGTGGCTGTACAATGGTATGGAAATAATGTCGTAGAAATCACATATAAAGATACTCGCGGTACGCCCGGAATACAGCTTCTTTATCGGGATGACGAGGTCAATGTTGAGGTCATGGCAAACAACCTTCCGTGGAGCTTTGACGCGGACGGAGCGCAGATGAAATTGGCCTCCGAAGCGTATCGTATCAATCTCGCACATCTTTTTGACCCGTACCTCGCAGTACATACTTCATCAGTCACGCCGCTTCCTCACCAGATCTCTGCAGTCTATCAGGAAATGCTGCCGAAGCTTCCTCTACGTTATGTGCTTGCAGATGACCCCGGTGCCGGTAAAACGATCATGACCGGTCTGTTCATCAAGGAACTGATGGCCAGAGGTGATTTGAAGAGATGCCTGATCGTGTCCCCCGGAAGCCTTGCAGAGCAGTGGCAGGACGAACTTTACAGCAAGTTCCATCTGCATTTTGAAATCCTCACAAACGACCGTATGGAGTCTGCGGTGAGTGGGAACGTCTTTACTGAGGTGGATCGCTGCATCTGCCGGCTGGACAAGCTGGCGCGAAACGATGAACTTCAGGAAAAGCTGAAGGTATCCGAATGGGATCTGATCGTCGTCGATGAAGCCCACAAGATGTCTGCGACCGTCTGGGGCGGTGAAGTGAAATATACCCGGCGCTTCCAGCTGGGCAGACTTCTGTCCGACATTACGAGAAACTTCCTTCTCCTGACTGCAACTCCGCATAACGGAAAAGAGGATGACTTCCATCTGTTTCTCTCTCTTGTAGATCCTGACCGGTTTGAGGGTATGCAGCACAGCACGACCGAACAGTCTGTTGATGTCAGCGATATCATGCGCAGACTGGTGAAGGAAGAACTGCTGAAATTTGACGGCAAGCCCCTGTTCCCGGAGCGTATTGCCTATACTGTAAACTATGATCTTTCTCCTATGGAGGCACAGCTTTATCAGGCTGTGACCGACTATGTTCAGGAAGAGTTTAACCGGGCCGACAATTTGAATAATGAGCACAAAACGACCGTCGGCTTTGCACTTACCATTCTGCAGAGACGTCTAGCCTCTTCACCGGAGGCAATCTATCAATCTCTCCGCCGCAGAAGAGAACGTCTGGAACACCGTCTTGCTGAAGAGAAAATGGGCAAGCGTGCATCTGAGTACCACGATCCAGATCTGACGGAAATGGATGATGATGATCTTCCCGGAGATGAGCAGGAAGATCTGGAAGAGAAGGTCGTGGATCATGCCTCCGCCGCAGCGACCATTGCTGAACTGGAAGCAGAGATCCACACACTGAAACGCCTTGAATCGATGGCTAATAGTGTCCGTGTGAGCGGCATTGACCGCAAATGGGACGAGCTTTCCCGCCTCCTGCAAGACAACGAGTCTATGTTTGGAGAGGATGGTCAGCGCGAGAAGCTTATCATCTTTACGGAACATAAAGATACTCTGAATTATCTGGCTGACAAGATCCGCTCTTTGCTCGGCAACGCTGAATCCGTCGTCACCATCCACGGCGGTATGCTCCGCGACGAGCGCCGCAAGGTTGAAGAACTCTTCAAGCAGGATAAAGGCGTTCGCATCCTCATTGCGACTGATGCTGCTGGCGAAGGTATCAACCTGCAGCGAGCACACCTCATGATCAACTATGACCTTCCGTGGAACCCGAACAGGCTGGAACAGCGATTCGGACGTATCCACCGTATCGGCCAGACGGAGGTTTGCCACCTCTGGAACCTGGTCGCCACAGAGACCCGGGAAGGCTTTGTTTTCCAGAGACTGTTTGCCAAGCTGGAGGAAGAGCGTCAGGCTCTCGGGGGCAAGGTGTTCGACATTCTCGGCAAGATGACCTTCGACAACAAGTCCCTTCGTGAACTGCTGATCGAGGCCGTGCGCTACGGTAACGATCCGGAGGTCCGCGCAAGATTGAATCAGGTAGTGGATCACTCCATGAATCCCGAAGCTTTCGGAAAGCTTATCGATGAACACGCACTGACCGCAGATATGATGGATGTGCGTACTGTCAATGCCATCCGTGAGGACATGGAGCGCATTGAGGCGCACAAGCTCCAGCCGCATTTCATCGAATCCTTTTTCATTGAAGCATTCAAAGGTCTTGGCGGCAAGAGCCGCCCGCGTGAAAAAGGACGCTATGAAATTACCTCAGTACCGTATCCCATCCGCAACAGAGATATGCAGATTGGTTTCGGTGAACCGGTTCTGAACCGCTATGAAAGGATCTGCTTTGACAAAGAATTCTGCACGCTGCCCGGATCACCGCAAGCGGCGCTGATATGCCCCGGACATCCTCTGCTGGAGGCGACCATCGATCTCATCCGGGAAAAGAATGTGGACGTTATGAAACGCGGAGCCATCTTCATAGATGACAGCGATTTCAGCACAGAGGCGAAGCTCCTGTTCTATATAGAAGACGCTGTTCAGGATGGCATCATTCTGAAAGACGGCAATCGCCGGACGATCTCCAAGCACATTCATTTTGTGGAAATTAAAGAAGACGGTACTGCCTCCGGTGCCGGTTACGCTCCGTATTTGGATTACCGGGCAGCAACGGAAGACGAATACTCTGCCATTCGCAGCTGGATGGATTCCCAGAGCTGGCTCAGCCGGGATGTTGAAAGCATCGCCAAGGGCTATGCAATCGAGCATCTGATCCCCACTCATTTCTCGGAGGTAAAGGCCCGCAAGGAAGCCATGCTGAATAAGACCGCCAAGGCTGTGAAGGAGCGGCTCACTGCAGAGATCCAGTATTGGGACTTCCGTGCCGGAGAGCTGGCGCAGAAAGAAGCCGCCGGAAAGGCCAATGCAAAGCTGAACTCCAAGATGGCAGAGCGCCGTGCGGAGGATCTTCAGACGAGAATGCAGGTAAGACTTGCCGAGATTGAAAAGGAGCGCCGGATCTCTCCGATGCCTCCTGTCATCACCGGCGGTGCCCTGATCATTCCGAAGGGTCTGCTGCACAGACTGACCGCCGCACCGGAGCCTGACCTCTTCGGACACGTAGACAGACAGGCCATCGAGTATGCGGCAATGGATGCCGTCATGAAGATCGAGCGGCAGCTTGGTTATGAGCCGGTGGACGTCAGCGCAGCCAAATGCGGCTATGACATTGAGTCCCGCGTCCCGGATGCCATCCGCCAGCCAAAGACCTATCCGCTCCGCATGATCGAGGTAAAGGGTCGTGCCAAAGACGCCACGACCGTGACCGTCAGCAAGAACGAGATCCTGACCGCGCTGAACCGCCCGGACGATTTCATTCTGGCGATCGTGGAAGTGGACGGACAGGATACACACACGATCTATCTGAAACGTTCCTTCAGGAACGCATTGGATTTCCCCGTAACCAGCGTCAATTTTGACATTCAGGATCTGATTTCTCAGTCCGTTGTTCTGTACAGAGAGTGAGGAAGAAAATGGCTACCAAAAAACTTATTGAAGTCGCATTGCCCCTCGATAAAATAAATGCTGAGTCTGCTAAAGAAAAAAACGTTCGTTTTGGTCATCCGTCAACAATTCATCTTTGGTGGGCGCGCCGTCCTCTCGCTACGGCAAGAGCGGTTTTATGGTCATCTCTCGTTGATGACCCCTCTTCTCATCCGGACTTGTTTCCCACAGAAGAAGCTCAAACTAAAGAACGAGAACGCTTGTTTTCAATTCTTGAACAACTCGTCCTTTGGAAGAACTCAAATAATATAGAATTATTTGAAAAAGCTAAAGCTGAAATCTATCGCTACAGCGGAGCGACAAACATTTCAACCCTTGATCCTTTTGCTGGTGGAGGTGCAATTCCTCTTGAGTCATTGCGCCTCGGCTTGAATTCGTTTGCCCACGACTTAAACCCTGTTGCTGTTACCATCAACAAGAGTGTTCTGGAAATACCTTCTCGCTTCGCAGGTATGGCACCGGTTAATCCTGAAGCACGTAGACTTTTAGGTAACGACAGTATCAATGGAGCAGCTGGACTTTCAGAGGATGTTAGGTACTATGGAAAACGGCTAAAGGATATGGCTTTCGCAGAGATAGGTCATTTATATCCAAAAGTGTCTACCAGAATCAATGGAGTAAAAAAAGACGTTACCCCCATAGTGTGGATGTGGGCAAGAACTGTCGAATGCCCAAACCCCGCCTGTAGATGTAAAACTCCGCTGGTAAAAAGTTTTGTTCTTTGCAATACTGCAAACAAAAAGGCGCGAATAGAGCCATTTTATGAAGAAAAAAAGCTTGGATTTAAGGTTTTCGTTGACAAGCAGGCTGCTCGTCCTGGAACCGTTGGTAGAAAAGGGGCTATCTGTGCTTGCTGTGGTACCCCCTTCGATCTGAACTACATTCGTCAACAAAGCAAAGATGGAAAAATCGATGCGTCACTGATGGCAATAATCGCAGAGGGTGACCATGAGAGATTATATCTTCCACCTGATGCAATTCATGAATCCCAAGCCCTCAATCTTGAAAATATAAATCTTGATTTGGGAGATTTAGCCTATTACCCTGGTTATATTAACCCTGTTGCTTATGGTTTCGTGCAAATCGAATCATTATTTACAAGACGTCAGAAAATCATGATGGATTGTTTCCAGCGAAGTCTTGCCGTACTTCAAAACGAGATTTATTCTGACGCTTGCCGAGCTGGTTTGAAAGACAATCACTTGGGACTCCGAGAATCTGGAGCAGATGGTGCTACAGCCTACAGTCAAGCAATAAAGGTGTATTTAGCGTTTGCGATTGACAAACTCGCTGACTATAATACCTCTATTTGTTCTTGGCATAGCTCGCGCGAAGTAATAAGTCATACCTTTGGAATGACAGGTATGTCTATGAAATGGGACTATTGCGAGGCAAATCCATTCTGCTCATCGAGTGGTTGTTTTGATAACATGATAGATATGATAACACGTTGCCTTGACATTATGCCAATTGGTAATGGTAGTGCTATACAACACGATGCTCAAGAAGATGTCCACAATTTACCCGCAGTTCTTGTCTCAACGGATCCTCCATATTACAACAATGTTCCATATGCAGATTTCTCTGATTTCTTCTATTGTTGGTTGAGAAAGAACATCGGAGATGTGTACCCCGAATTATTTGCAACTCTTCAAACCCCTAAGGTTAACGAGCTTGTTGCTGATCCGTACAGAGCCGGTGGCAAGGACGAAGCTGCAAGTTTCTTTGAAGATGGGATGCTAAAAGCATGTCGAAAGATATACGCTTGTGCTGACGATAACTATCCGGTTTCTATCTATTATGCGTATAAACAAAGTGAGACGGTTGAAGATGATAGCTCTTCAAAGACATCATCCAAGGGATGGGAAACAATGTTAGGTGCTATCATTAAATCTGGCTTTATGATTACAGGAACATGGCCAATGCGTACTGAAATGGTCAACAGGCCACGGGGATTGGAGTCTAACGCATTGGCATCATCAATAGTCCTGATATGTAGAAAACGCAACGAAGATGCTCCTCAAACCACGAGAAGGAACCTTGTCAATGCACTCAGGCGAGACCTGAGACCGGCCTTAAAAAAGCTGCAAGCAAGCAATATCGCACCAGTTGACCTTGCACAATCTGCTATAGGGCCAGGAATGGCTGTGTTTAGTCAATATCGTCGAGTGTTGGAAGCTGATGGTACGCCAATGACAGTCCGTAGTGCTCTGCAAGTAATCAATGAAGAAATAGATTTATTCTTCAATGAGCAAGTCGGAAGTATGGATAAGTCAAGTCGTTTTTGCGTCGATTTGTATACCCAATGTGCATATAATGACATTTCATTCGGCGAGGCCGAAGTGCTTGCCAATGCAAAGGGAACGTCCATCCCCATGATGGCTTCCCACGGTGTTCTCTACGCCAAGGCCGGCATCGTCCACCTCGTTGAGAGGGAAAACCTGCCGGAGAAGATCGACACAAACGAGGGCAACATATGGATGCTCACGCAGCAGCTCACACAGGCTATGGCAAAGGGAGGCGTGGAAGCCTGCGCTCAGGCAGTCTATAATATGTTCGGCTCCAACGCGGAGCACGCCAAGGATCTCGCTTACCGTCTGTACACCATCGCCGAGCGTAAGGGCTGGGCAAACGAGGCCTATGCTTACAACTCCCTTGTTGTAGCATGGCCGGACATCCAGACCAGAGCGGCAGAGCTGAAGGCAGTCCAGCCCGAACAGCTCACGATGTTCTAATTATTTCAATTCTCAGATCGGGGTGATCAGCAATAAAAAAGATAATTGAAACCGCGCTGCCTCTCAAAGCGATCAATCAAAGCTCCATATCCGAGAGAACAAGCGCAGTCGGTCACCCCGCAAACCTTCATATGTGGTGGGGCCGCAGTCCCTTGCCCTCCGTGCGTGCCGCCTTGCTCGCGAGCCTCGTCGATGCGCCGGATTCAAAAGAGAGCTTGCTTGAGAGAATCAGGCGTCTGCAGAGCGGAGAGTATACGCAGTTTGGTTCTCCGCCGACTGTTTTTGACCCCTTCTGCGGATACGGCGGCATCCCCATTGCTGCACAGGAGCTGGGCTTGCCGGTCATTGCCGGAGACCTAAATCCGGTAGCGGTCATGCTGACCAAGGCTGCCACGGAGATCCCGGACAAGTTTGCCGGCTGCCCGCCGGTCAATCCCTTCTCTCTGCTCAAGACCTACTCAGATACAGAAGGGCTTGCGGAGGATGTTCAGTATTACGGAGGCATCCTGCGTGAACTGGTGCATGAGAAGCTCCGGGATCTCTATCCAAATGAACCGGAAGGTACTACTTCTGCATGGATATGGGCGAGGACCGTTAAGTGCCAAAATCCCGCCTGTGGATGTCAGATGCCGATGGTCACGTCATTCGTTCTGAACTCGAAACCCGGACAGGAGGCATGGATAGAGCCGAGTGCCGTAGATGGTGAGGTAGTATATACGGTTCAGCATTCTCCATGCCCCAAAGAGAAGGAAACAAACAAATACGCCAAAAATGGTTCGCTGTTCCGATGCCCATGCTGCGGCGAGATAACCTCCGATGAGTATGTAAAGTCCATCGGAAAAGAGCAGAAATTCGGTTATCATCTCATGGCCGTCGCTGTAGATACAGAGAAAGGACGGATCTACAAGACCCCGGACGAAAGGCAGAGAAAAGCCGCCGAATGCGAAAGACCTGAAAACATTCCGACAGGTTCGATCCCGAACAACTCTCACTGGTTCAGTCCTCCGGGCTTTGGACTTACCGAGTACTCTGATCTTTTCACAAATCGTCAGCTGACGATGCTCACGTCCTTCTGCGATCTGCTGCTTGAGGTGCAGGACAAAATTGCCTCCGATGCGCTGGCTGCAGGAATGGATGCATGCGGTGGATCTCTGGCCTCCGGAGGTGCCGGTGCCTTTGCCTACAGTCAGGCAGTAAGCATCTATCTCGCATTCGTCATTGATAAGCTCGCAGACGGCAACTCTTCCATGTGCTCATGGAGAACTGCCGGAGGAAATCTGCGCAACACCTTTGGCCGTCAGTCTATCATCATGGTGTGGAATTTTGCAGAGGGAAACCCATTCTCAAGCATCACGGGAAACTTTAATTCCGCATTGAAGAGTGTGGTAGCTGCTGTACAAAAGCTTCCCTGCGGCAAGACAGCATCTGTATTTCAGGGAGATGCTGTTCAGGCAGAGTTCCCTGACAATGTCCTTGTCTGTACTGAATTCCCGTATTACAAGAACATCGGTTACGCACACTTATCCGACTATTTTTATATCTGGTTAAGACGAAGCCTAAAGCCGATGTTCCCGGATCTCTTCAATCCTATGGTGACATCAAAGCATGAACTGACGACTGTAGGACAATACGCGGGGATGGGAAATGAAAGCTCTGACGAGCTATACGAGGCGAATCTCCGCTCGGTTGTAAACAAGATTTATCGTTGTTCATCTGAGCAATATCCGGCACTGCTCTTCTATGAAATTAGAAAAGCTGACCTTCTGGCATTAGATTCAATGGACACTGCGGGCAGTATGACCGCCTTGGAGAAAATGCTGGATTATTTGAAAGAAGCGGGTTTTGTTGTTTCAGCCATGTGGCCGCTGCGTGCCGAACCTTTTTCGGAGTCAGCGGATGCCGTCAGAATACTGATTGTAGCCAAGAAGGCCGAACGTCTTCCTCAAACACAAAGACGTGCTTTCATCAATGCACTCAAACGTGAACTCCCGGAAAAGCTAACGACTATGTTTTCCGTTGAGGTCTCTCCCGAAGATAGATTTATATCTGCATTGGGAATGGGACTCGAACTATTTACCAGATATTTGACCGTGCTGAATGCAGATGGTTCAAAAATGATCATACATGATGCTCTCCAGATAGTTGCCCAAGAAGTAAATGATTATTTGTTTGAAGAACTGAAGAAAGAGAACCCAGAAAAATCTGAGGCAGAGGAGATATAGATATGCAGGAAAATTACGAACTTGTTCAAAAGGGATTCCGACAGCTCTTGCCGCATATGGCAGGATACATAGGACAGGAAATGTCCCGCGTTTATAAAAACGCATGGTGGCAGGAAGTTTTGACTGCTTTGAGTGATCAGTACGACCTTCCTTCCGGAGGGACTTATGGAGAGCTGATTGATTCACTGGATATCGCAAATTGTTTGAGACTCATCGACCGCAGATGGAATGATGTGTTCAGGACAAAGCTTTCTAAGGATTATCGTACTTGGGCAACCGAGCTAATGGGCGTGAGAAACAAGGTCTCTCATATAGGTGGTGAAGATCTTGATCAGGCATATGCTGAACGAGCATTAGATACGATGGCTTTGCTTTGTGAAGCTTTCGATGCTGAAGGCACGGAAGAAATCCGGGCTTTGTATCGTAAAGCCCGCTATGGATCTGAACAGGGTTCCACTGCTGTGACAGAGACAGCTCCGGCAGCAGCTGCTCCTGCCGCAAAAAAGAAGAGCACTGCGGCAGCAGTACTTACAAGAAACGTTGGGCAGAATCTGCCGAGCTGGCGTGACATTATGCAGCCGCATCCGGATGTTGCGGAAGGTCGTTATCGCGCCGCTGAATTTGCAGCGGACCTTGCTCAGGTTGCTAGAGGCGAAGGTGCCTACGAATACCGTGATCCGGTAGAATTCTTCTCCCGCACTTATGTTACAGAAGGTATGGCTGGCCTTTTGGTAGAATCACTTCAGCGCATTTCCGGTCTTGGAGGCGAGCCTGTCATCCAGCTGAAGACTGCGTTTGGCGGTGGTAAAACTCATAGTATGCTGGCTTTGTACCATATGGTTCGCGGCGCTACTTCCATTGACTATATTCCCAATTTGAAACCAGTACTTGATCGAGCCGGATTGACGGAGCTTCCCCGCGCCAATGTTGCAGTCTTGGTCGGTACAGCTCTTGACCCAACCCGCAAGAAGAATCCTGCCAATCTGCCCGGATATACTGTCAGTACCATCTGGGGCGAGATGGCTTATCAGCTTGTTACCTCCGCCGGCAAACCGGAACTGTATGCAAAATATGTCCGTGAAGCAGACCGCAAAGGCGTTTCTCCCGGATCTGAAAACCTGAAGAATCTGTTCAACGATTGCGGACCTTGCCTGATCCTCATGGACGAGCTTGTCGCCTATGCGAAAAAGATTTATGGCGTTGATGGTCTGCCTGCTGGCTCCTACGATAATTTTGTTACGTTCATTCAGGAAATAACTGAGGCAGCTCGTGCAAGTGAAAACAGCATTGTTGTTGCGTCGATTCCTGAGTCTGACATTGAAATAGGCGGTGATGCCGGTAAAAAAGTTTTGGAGACAATCGAGCACACTTTCGGACGCATGGAATCCATCTGGAAACCAGTTGCTGCCAACGAAGGCTTTGAAGTTGTCCGCCGTAGACTGTTCCTTGATTGTAAAGACCCGGATGCCAGAGAAGCTGTATGTGATGCTTTCAGCGCTATGTATCAGGAAAACTCCACTGACTTCCCGTCAGAAGCAAAAGAAGTCGAATATAAAAATAGACTTATTTCCTGCTATCCAATCCATCCGGAAGTGTTTGACCGCCTTTATGGCGATTGGGCTACTTTGGAGCGATTTCAGCGTACCCGTGGTGTCCTGCGTTTGATGGCAGCTGTTATCCATGAACTGTGGATGGCGAACGATGCCAGTGCCATGATTATGCCAGGCTCCATTCCTTTGGATATGCCGAATGTTCGTGATGAGCTGGTACGCCATCTTCCAGATACATGGAACAGCATCATTGACCGTGAAGTAGATGGAAAGGATTCTATTCCTTATCAGAAGGACAAGTCTATTCCTCGATATGGACGCATCCTTGCCGCACGCAGGATTTCTCGTACCGTTATGCTTGGAAGTGCGCCGAGCACTTCAGCTCTGCGTGATCAAGGCATTCGCGGGCTTGAAACTTCTCGCATCCTGCTCGGTGCCGTTCAGCCGGCAGAAAGTATTGCTGACTTCAAGGATGCTTTGACAACTCTGCACGGTGCGTTGTCATACCTCTACAACAATCCTAATGGAAACCGCTATTGGTATGACACTAAACCGACTCTCCGTAAAACTGCAGAGGATCGCGCATCTCAGGTTTCCAGCGCAGATGTAGAGATGGAAATTGAAAACCGTCTGAAGAAGATTCGCAAAGAGAATCCCTTTGCAGGCATTCATGTTTGTCCGACATCCTCTAACGATGTACCTGATGATCAGGCAGTACGTCTCATTATTCTTCGTGCCAAGGATACCTATCGGCGCAATTATGAAAAATCAAATGCCAGAACTGCAGTTGAGGAAATATTGAGCAATCGAGGAACATCTCCTCGTATATTCCGAAACATGTTGGCTTTTGTCGCGCCTGATATGGACAAATTGGGTTCTTTACAGCAAGAGGTAAAGCGATTCATAGCCTGGACCTCCATCTTGTCCGATAAAGATGATCTCAATCTGGACGGCAATCAGATTCGTGAGACGGAAAACAATCAGAAACGCAGCAACGACACCGTGGAACTTCGCCTCAAGGAAACCTATTGCTGGCTGCTCGTTCCTTTTATTGACCAATATGAGGACATGAAAACGATCCAGTGGGAGATCAGTGATATTGGTGGTGGCAATGACAGCATTGTCACGAAAGCCGCACGCAAGATGTTACAAGGAGAGCAGATCATCACGAAATGGGCACCGGCTCTTCTCCAAATGAGTCTAGATGAACTACTTTGGCGCGATTCAAATGATATTCAGGTCAAAAAGTTGTGGGAGTATCTCAGTACATACTGTTATCTGCCACGCCTTTCCAGCTATACTGTTTTAGAAGAAGCCATTTGCCAAGGCCTTGCATCAGAAGAATACTTTGGCATTGCCGCTGCATACTCTTCGGAAAAAGACCGCTATGTGGATTTGAAGTTTAACCAGACAGTCTTTGGCATTAACCAGTCAGATCTTTTGGTTAAACCAGGAATTGCCATTGAGCAGAAACGAAAAGAAGATAGAGAACGAGAAGATGCGGCAAACAATAGCGGCTTTGGCACAGAGACAAATACAGGAACAACAGGCCATTTTAGTTCTGGCAGTTCTTCCTATGTGTCTGGTTCAAACAGTTCCGGTGATGATGCCACAGCTCAGCCCAAAATTTCAAATAAGCATTTCTACATGTCTGCAAAACTGGATAATACCAGAGTAAACAGAGATATCAATAATTATGTTCAGGAAATCATTCAGCATCTGATGGCAGTCGATGGCGCTTCTGTTGAACTGAAGCTTGAAGTTGAAGTCGAAGCTGAAAACGGAATCCCCGCAACCACAGTCAGAACGGTGTCTGAAAACTGCAGGACATTGAAAATTTCAGATTTTGGTTTCAACGACTGATAGAACATTTTGATGCTTAAACAGAGGTAATCGAAAATGAAAATTGAAATGGGAGAATCCCTTATCTATTCCTGGCTACGGCATATTAAAGGCTGCCAGATAGCTCAGGAAAACTGGAAAGTCTCTTCACAATGGACTCTCCTTCATCAAATTGAGCTTCAGATGATAAAGGATAAAACCTCTGAGTTCTATCAAGAGAAATATGGATACAGCATCTACAAGAAGAGCGCATCTCTGTCTCAAATTATCCAGCAGGGCGAAAGTGACTGTATCGGTGTCTGCATTCAGAATGGCAAAGCTCATGCTTATGCTGTTGATGTTGCTTTCCACGAGTCCGGTCTCAACTATGGCAGCCGTCAAGAAACCGTCATGAAGATAATAAATAAAAGCATCCGTACATCCATGTGTATGTATGGTTACATGGATATTCGCGATGCTGAAATAGTATTTGCATCTCCCAAAATACATAAGGCAATTATGGATGACGCAGTACCCTGTATTGAAGATCTTCAAAAATTGATGGACGGCCTTGGCTATAACTTCAAATATAGCCTGATTGCAAATGATTCATTCCAAAACGAAATCCTTCAGCCAACTCTTCAAGTCAGTGAAGGCGTTGCGGATACGAATGAACTGTTCTTAAGAAGCTATCAGATGCTGAAAATGTTCGAGAGCGGGAAAAAGAAAAACGGCTGATATGATTGACTTGGAAGAATACAAGAAACTCCTCAACTTGTCAGGAGACGGTCCATTCTATACCGAGTTTGAACACAAACATCCTGGAGACACCATCTGGTGGACTGAAGAGGTCGGAAGAATAGGACAATTCCTTTTCTCATTTGATAAGAAGAAAATCTATAATTTCTTTAGAGACTACCCAGAAGAACTAACCCCGGAGGAGAAAGAACTGTTTGACAAAGAAAATGCTGATTTCATTTCTTATTTTCACCGAGGGTGAAAAGAGTACTGAAACACAGTAAATAACGAAATAGCATGCATGTATGAAAATGGTATATACGTTGAAAAAAATCCCGAAAAAGCGAAAGAAATATGGGAGATGCTTTCAGAGCAATAACAGGAAGCCGAATCCGATGGGAACTATACCGCATCGTAATAGCTTATATACAAAGACGGCACCAACTTTCTGAATTGGGCAATTTGACATAGGGGTATTAAAAATTAACGATTCCTCAAATTATGTCGAAATTGTTTGTCCTTTTCATATACGCCTTTAGCTCAGGGGACAGAGCACCGGTTTACGAGTCCGGGGGTCCCGGGTTCGAATCCTGGAAGGCGTGCCATATACGGGAAAGTAGCCCAGCGGCGAAGGCAGCGCACTGTAAATGCGTGACAGGAGAAACAACGGAGGTCCGAGTCCTCCCTTTCCCACCAAAAGAACTATGATTCTGATGTTAATCATAGTTCTTAGTTTTTATCCCGCCAAAAACAGTTGCCATTTTGCACAAAATATGAAGTGTTATTTTGTGTAAAAGGACGAGAATTGGAGCGGTATTGGAATACACAGTGAAGAAATGATATAATAATTTATTAGGGAATATTCTGTTTGGTACTTTGATGAAGATAGCGGATTATAGGTAGGACGCGAAAAGTTTTAATGCACAGCCTGAAAAAAGGAGGTGGGGGAAGTGGGATTGTTTGATGAGTATCCACCGGACTGGAATCTGGACGGCAAACATGATACATGGGATTTAATCAGAGAGATAGAGATTCTGGATGATGAGGAGAGAAAGAAAAGAGAATCTGACCTTCTGATATCTACAGGCATAGATGCTCGGCTTGAGGGCATCGATGTGCTGAAGGATTATGACCCCGTCCTAGGGCTGAGGAGCGATTTACTTGAACAGTTTCAGGAGGACGAAGAGGAGTCAGACAGTCAGAATGAGAGTTTCGTAAATTACGGAAGGAAAATAGAACGCAGCAATGACGCCAGAGATAAGTTAACTGACAACGACAGACTCAAATCAGCGCAGAAGAGCCAGGATAAGATAAGTGAAGTAAAAGAGAACAAAGAAAACAAAACAGAAAAGTCCGCAACTGCCTGGAAGGCAAGGTATGATTACAACGAGGATTTGGATATTGCGGAGATATTTATACGTGTTGTACTGCTGGCAACAATGATCGGCTGTTTATCCTGCATTCCAATACTTTGGAAGTATGAGGGTGTAGGGATTACCGTTCTCTGCATTATTGCAGGTCTTGCATCGCTTTTTTTACTCTGCAAGCTGAGCAGTATGCGGTGGCGCAGGAAGAGCAGGCGGCGCTGTGTTATTATTCATACGGCACTGCTTCTTATTGCAGTTTTACCGGCTCTTATTCCGTATCTCACAGTCAGAAATGCAATTGACAAAGGTGCTGAGCTCCTGCGGGAAAAGCAGTATAAAGCTGCCTATGAGACAGTGGATGCGGTGTACCGGTCCTCCGGGGTTAATTTTCAGGAAGCAGAGTTTTACTCGATGTACTACTATTCCGAAGGACTGATGTATGCGGAGAAAGGGGAGTATTACTCGGCACGGTCCTGCCTGAAGCATGTTTACAGGGGAAGCCTGCCGCAGGACATGCGGGAGGGCTATGACCGGAATGCGGAGACGGTTAAGCAAAAATGCCAGTTAATGGATAAAGAGAGTGAGGAAAGGGAAAGGGAGGAAAAGGAAAGAAAAAGAGAAGAGTACTATGAGAAGCTGAAAGCAGGAGTTCCGTTCTACGGAGTTTCTGTTAAAGATATTGATAAATCTTCTCTCGGTCCGGCAAAAAGAAAACTGAGAGCAATCCACCAGATAACTGATAATACGGGAAAGACAGAGTACAGAATCAGTGATTCGTATTATTTTGTCGGCGATACCTTCGACCTGATAGCGTATGTCTATGACGGCAAGGTATGGAAGACAGAGAAAAAAGAGTATATTACCGACACCAGACCGGGAAAGGAGCTGTCAGGGGAGGAGCTGGAGACATATCTGGAGAAATGCAGAGAGCTTACAGTAAAGCAGCTTGAAGAGAAGAACGAACAGGTTAAAAGGTATGAGGAGAAGACCGCTCCGGGAAGCGGGCAGAAGGACTATGCCAGGCAGCAGAAAGAGGAGCAGGAGAAATGGGCCTCAATAGTCGGGGATTACACGGACTTTGACACGTTCTATGATGACTACTATGACGATTTCGTGGACTACGACGAGGCCTATGACACGTACTATGACAACGGAGGGTTCTGACTCTATGACATGTCTCTTGATAAGATATAAATAGATGCATTTGTAGCTTGACAGGTAATATTATTTATATTGTCTGTGTTTCTGTGGGGGAAAAAGTTTACTCGATAATGAATAGGATAAGAATGAGGGAGGAAAAATGATTATGAGCAGAAAGCTAGTAGCATATTTCAGCGCGACGGGAACAACAAAGCACGTAGCAGAAATGCTTGCAGAAGCCACAGGTGCGGATATTTATGAGATAAAACCGGAGAGCCCCTATAAAAAGGCGGATCTGAACTGGATGAATCCGCTGTCACGTACCACAAAGGAAATGAAGAAAAAAATACACCCGGCACTTGCAGACAAGGATGCCGATATCGAAGGATATGATTTGATTTTCCTAGGATTCCCAATATGGTGGTATGTTGCCCCGACTATTATTAATTCTTTCCTTGAAAGCTATGACTTCTCTGGTAAGAAAATTGTGCTCTTTGCCACCTCCGGAAGCAGCGGGTTCGGTGAAACTGCAGAGAATCTCAGAATCAGCGTAGGTGATGCAACTAAGATTATCGAGGGAAAGGTGCTCAACGGCAAGCATAACCCGGAGGAACTTGCTGGGTGGGCGGCAGAGTTTGACGAATAGCATGAGACAAAGGTCGCAAAAAAGCCGAGAACTGTTTCGGCTTCTGCAGGATAGGGGATACCCCGAGGAATTCAGCAATGTCATTGCAGACAACCTGAATACAGACTATACCGCGCAGCGTATGCTGGGATATCTTTCGCACTATCTGTCACCGCGGCTTGAGGATATTGCCGATGAAATGCTGGCAATCCTCAATGACAGGCAGCTTATAGCGGACAAACACGAATACTTCCGTGCAAATGCGGAGTGGAACATGGTGCTGAACTACGGCCTCGGAGATGACGAAGAGGAATAAACCGCTAAATTTAGCCAAAAAACTGCGGAAATAAGGAATTCAAGGCCGTATACCAGTCTGAGAAGGAAAGATCTGTACTGCTGATAATGCCAGGCGATATTTATGCCGACAAAAACGCAGAAAACAGCCAAATTATGCTGTTTTTGGCAATTATTTCGCAAAATTTAAGCAAATAATGCTAAAAAAGTGCCGTTTTTTTGAGAAAAAACAGAATTGTGAGGCAGATTGTTAATGCGGTAACAAACTCTGTCGTGGGTTGTATCTGCAGGTATTTGCATCGAAAGTCAGTTAATAGGATCAGATACGAATAATGGGAGATTGCAGCAAATCACAAAGATTTTTATAGTATGCTGCATAAAGATATATCTGCAAATACAACCAGAGAGTATCATAAATGATTAGAGAGCAAATAAATGATTAAAGAATATTCAAAAGTAAAAACAATGGTTGAGAAAGATGGTTATCCAATTGGAACCATCGGCGTTGTAGTAAGCCTGTACAGTACCGGAGCTGCGTGTGAGGTTGAGCTGTGGGATAAGAATGAGTATCCGGTTGATGTTGTAACATATCTGATAGATGAACTTGAATCTGCAGATTAAAGCGGCCGTATATCACAGTGCAGATATACGGCCTGTTTTATACTCCCCCAATTTCGTTAAATTACAATTTAGCGAAATTATAAGTACAGGAAGAAACAGGCCGCAAGGCCTGTTCCCTACAAAATATTCGATTTTTTATACCGTAATTACAATATTTGGAAACGCAAGGAATAAACCTTGCGTTTTAATTGTATGTATCAGTTTGCAGCAGGAACAACCATATCCAGTTCATATTCCAGATATTTCTCGTCCTGGATATCAAGTTTTACTGTCCAGGATACGCCGTTGTTCTCTATTTTCATCTCCGTAGTGTAAACCGTAAGACCGGAATGCGGAGATGACTGCTCGGACTTTGTAAGCGCTATTTCGCAATCCTGATTCTTCAGGTATTGGATATAATCCGATACTCCGTCAGTTATGATTGCTGAACCCCAGAATACAAGTTCGGGCTGGTTTGAGACATTATCTACGTTCAGGTAAACGAGCGTGTCACCGGATCTGGAATCAAAATCTGTTGCCAGCTTGCTCCCCTCCTCCGGTAAAAGAACATTGCTGTCTATATCATCAAAGGAAACGCTGTCTTCGACCTGTTCCGGTGTCGGTTCCGGCTCGGGCTCAACATCATAAAAAGTGCTGTTTTCGTACAAATTTGGCTCATTTTCAGCTATTTCCGGCTCAAAATCGGCAGTTCCGACGGATTCTGTGAATGGAACATCCGGGACGACTTCTTTGGCGTTTTTGCCTTTTCCGCTTAGTATCAGGCTGACGATGCAGATTACGGCAAGAACGGCCACGCATGCGAGAATGACGGGAAGCTTTTTTCTGGACCTTGCAGGTGCGTCTTCATCAGCCTCCATGTCCTCTATAATAATCTCCTCCGCATAACGGTCCCTTTCCCTCGCATCTGTTCTTTCCGGTTTCGGCTTATCTGCGTCTGCCCTGAGGTCTGCTTCTGTTGCGTCCAAATATACATTTTCTGCAGAAAACCCGCCAAATTCCTTAAGAATGCTGTCCAGCTCCGAGGTATCAATGTCTGATTTTGTATCAAGTTTTAGGGGTTCCTCAACTTTGTAACCATAGGCTTTGAGGAGCTCGGCAGTATTGCTGTACCCTAAAACGCGGCAGAGCTTTTCGGCTTTAGCATCAAGCTTCTCATGATCCCATCCTTCCCAGTTGACAGTTCCTTCAGGAAATGCAGCATTAACATCCTTCCACAGTTGATATAAAGATTCTCTCAGTTCTATCGGTTCGTGACCCGGTTCAAATTTTGCCATTTGTATATTACCTTCTTATTATATAAATACTGTCTGATTTGTCCTTCGGATTATTGTATCCTGAAGCCCTTCATGGCCTTTCGGGCATGCGCTTGGTTATCTTCCCTAGTATACCGCTCCACGGAAGAGAGATTCTTATGCCCCAGAATGGTCTGGAGATCTGTGATCTCAAAGGCACCGCTCTTATACATCAGATTGCCGGCGGTATAACGGAGGCTCTGCACGGTGTAGCCCCTGCTGCTGAGGCCTGCACGGTCAAACGCCTTCTCCAGCATCTGTTCCACTGCCCTGTCGGTAAGTCTGCCGCCGCGGCGTCTGCTGGAAAAGAGTGAGTTATCATTAAGGGATATATTGCCTCTCTCAGCAAGCCAGAATTCCAGAGCTGTAACACAGTCCCGGTTCAGACTGAGCAGACGGTCCTTACGCCTCTTCCCTCTTATTCTCAGTGTCTCATAGTCGAGATCTACATCATCCAGATTCAGTGCAACCAGCTCAGATACCCTGATACCGGTATTAAGAATAAAGGTTGCAATACATACATCACGGGCCGGGGTCTCCCCGCAGTTGCAGGCGGCTATCAGATTGAGTGCCTCCCTTGCGGAAAGAGATTTTGGCTCTTTTTTGAGCTTTTTTGGTCCGCTGACATTGGCAGCAGGGTTGTCCGCCAGAGTAAGGGACTCATTTATATGGTAATCAAAGAAGGCTTTAATGACGGAGAGCTTCGACGCGCATGCTGAGGCTCCGTTTTTGCGTTCTTTGCTGCAATAATCAAGAAAATCACGGATATCCTGCTCTTCTACCGCACCAATGGTCTCAAATGGCACTGATATTACATCAACCTCATCAATAGAGATGTCAGGGTTATCCTTCCAGGACAGCCACTGGAGAAAAAGATTGAGAGTAAGAGAGTAGTTTCTGACAGACATGGGAGACATTTTGTTGGCAGTTGCTTCGTGTGTCAAGTAATGTTTGACATAACTGGGCAGCGGCTGGCCTTCAACATTGAAGGTTTTTGACCGGTTAGGGTTGTAATATGACGTTGCCATACAAATAGTCTCCTTTCCGAACGATTTTGCCCTTAAAAAGAGGGCATTTTGGGCATATCTTCCTTTCCTTCTTGTTAATATTATATAGCGCCGAAGGCGCTTTGTAAAGTTTATATGTTAAAATTGCTTCGGAAAAACTTTATTTTACCGAATCAATTATTTAATATATAATCCCCCCTGATTCCGTACAAAAAGCGGGTCCGGTTTCGCGAAAACTTCAAAAAAAGAAAGGAAGAGGAACATCGCCGTCCCCTTCCCTACTTA
>R28__coassemble_223_pt1 | contig 28626 bp, 23 predicted proteins | sample R28__metabat2_high_PE_003 | metagenome-assembled genome bin R28
TATTTTGAAGAATTTTCGAAAAATCGGAAGCAGGTAAAGTTAAGAATTACAACAAAACCGCCCACATAGTACACGCGTCCGCCCGCATCCGAAACTCTTTCGGCAACAAGCTCTGCCATTTTCAGATTATCAGTCAGCATAAATCTCCCGTATTACTTCCTGTACGGAACCTCCAGATACAGATCGCTTATTGCGAAGCTTGCACAGGGATGAACATAACCCAGCAGTTTGTCAGCTGCACGGCGTCCGTCAACATCCTCCGGTATGAACACATCGCCTTCAATGAGCCTTGAACGGCACCATCCGCAGATGCCCCCACGGCAGCGGTTCGGACCGGCAATGCCTGCGCGCTCAAAAGCAACAAGAATATTCTCATTAGCCGAACAGGGAACCTCAAATTCCTTGTCGCACATCTTAACCTTGACGGTGAATGTTTTATCCTTTGCCTCCATGGGATAGCCTTCGTACTCCCACGGCTTACACACGTTATCGTAAAGCTCCTTGCGGTAGAATTTCTTTACAAGACCAAGCTTTTCCGCCTCTCCGTCAAGGAACTGATACATTGCGTGTGAGCCTGCCGCGAACAGCGAGAATTCACCTTCACCCGCATACTTCTTAATCAGTTCTGCAGTTATGAAACCATGTTCACAGCCTTCGCACTCCTCTTCACTCAGAACATTAACAAGCTTAACCTTGTCTGTCCTCTTCATAATTTCATCGAATTCCTTCTGGAAGAGGATGTCTTCCTTTGTACGGCTGCCATAGAGAACTACAAGCGTGAAATCTTCATCGCCGTCTGCAATGGCGTTTGCCATGGCGAATATCGGAGTGATTCCGCTTCCGCCAGCTACAGCAACTACCTTTTTCGCATCTCGGAGACCTTCATAGTAGAAGGTACCCTGAGGTCCTGAGGTTTCAACCGCATCGCCTACTTTCCAGTTGTCGTGGATGTATCCCGAAAGGAATCCGTCAGGCTCAACACGCTTCACGGTTACCATGCACTTTCCCTCGAGTGTCATTGCAGGTCCGCAGGAAAGTGTAACAGGGCGGCAGATAAGCTTTCCGTCTATCATCTGACGGAGCACCATGAACTGTCCCGCACGGAAGAAGGCCGGATTTGTTCCGTCTTTCTTTTTGAGAATATAGGATTTTACATCTCCCTTGCCGCGCTCAATAATCTCATCGATAATAAACTCCTGGCTGTCAGGGTGACGCTCCATAGCTTTGAGGTTGGATTTGTAATCCTGAACTAGGGGCTTAAGCTCACTGGCCTGGATCATTTTTTCACGGGTCACCTTTTTGCCCTTAAAGTAGAGCATATCAAAAAGGCCGATGGGTTTAATATGTACATTAGCCATAATTATTTACCCTCCTTTTCGTCCTCAGCCATATCCATGAGGAGAAGTGTAGCCATATCATCGCCATTGAGATAGGTTTGGTTGTAACCGTCACCTCTCGCGCCTGATGCTCCGCAGGTCTTAAAACCGTGAATCGGTTGGTCCTTCTTCATTGCCATAAGTCTTGAGACCATGGTATCCCACTCTGAGCATTCATAGCCATAAACAGTACCCTGAGGAGTTCCCAGCAGATTGCAGAAGGTCCAGGGAGATGCAAGCTCAATCTCCTCAATGCAGTCGTGGATGATTATACCTGTATCCTTCTCAAAATTCTCCATGACCTTTTTGAAGAGTTCCTGCTTCTTAGATACATATTCACGCTGTGAGAAATCGCCCCACACATCCTCGGTATATGTAATCGTAAATGTCATTGTAGTGGTTCCGGCAGGAGATGCCTCCGGATTTATGACATTGTATATTACCACAACACTGTGGTTGTTCAGGTCATATGACTTGGAGTATGCGTAGTTCTTTTCGGTGTCAAGATCGCCCGGCATAAATATCGTGTAATCCTTGATGCCCAGCTCCTCAACGCTCTTGTTGAGGCAGACATAGGCATTGAAGAAACGCACGCCGTGCTTTTCGATGCCCGCTCTCTTGATTTCACGCTCCGGTACCTTGATGTTCTTACTCAGAAGCTTGTTATATGCATCCTGAGGATTCATGTTTGCTATGACATAGTTTGTCTCCACAAAGCCTGCTGTAGTCTGAACACCTGTGATTTTGCCGTTCTCATCAGCTGTCACCTCAAGTGCCTTGGTGTTGAGCCACAGCTCTCCGCCCAATTCCCTGAACCTTTCAACAGCGGCCATTGTAAGTCCGTGAGCCGTATAGCGGCATATTGCGGGATAGTACTCAATGTACATAAGCATCATCCATGCCTGATGAACGAAGGAGAGTCTCTCGTAGTCGGTTCCGATGTAGGTCCAGTAGACGTTCAGAATGTCTATTGCGTCCTCGGGCATATGGATTTTGCGAAGCACGGTATTGAAAGGATACTCCGCAACCTTAAGGAAGTTTGGATACTTCTTCATGAACAGACTTTCATCAACGTAGGTGAAACCGTCTTTATCCAGACCGTCAAATATGTGCTCGTTGAAGTAGTTATATGCAGAGTTGCATTCCTCAGCCAGTTCAAAGAAAGTCTCCATGGGTTTGCGAGAACCAGGGACAATCTCTTCCATCTTGTCAATTACATTCTGCTTTCCGCAGGGAAGCGTCAGGTCAAAGTGCTTTCCGCTTCTGGTTGTGCCTATACAACGGTACAGCTCAGGCACAAGAATCCAGTCGACGTTGAGTTTGTATTTTTCCATCAGGAGTTTACCTGTAAGTGCCCAGTTGCCGGGATAACCTACAGAACAGAACTCATGAAGTGAGGCGTCAATCTCAAAACGTCCTCTCACGAAGCTGGATGCACAGCCTCCGGGTATGTTGTGCTGCTCGAGAAGCAGAACTTTCTTGCCTGCAGTTGCAAGGCTCAGTGCCGCTGACATTCCACCGGTACCCGAACCAATGACCACAGCATCAAATTTGCTCATATGCGTTTGTTCCTTTCTATATCTATTTTGTTTATTTCCCAAATTTTTCTATAAACTCATTCTCGGTTATTATGGGGATGTTGAGTTCCTTTGCTTTCAAATTCTTGCTGCTGGTGGACTGGGAGTCGTTATTTACAAGGAAATCCGTCTTTGCTGAGACGCTGCTTTTTACGCTTCCTCCCTGGGCTTCAACATAGGCTTTGAATTCATCACGGTTCTTAAAGCTGTGAACATCTCCCGTTATTACAAATGAAAGCCCGATGCAGCTGCCTTCAGCAGAATTCTGTGGCTCTGTATCATTAATATTCAGAGCATCAAGCAGTTTTTCAAAGACTCTGCGGTTTTCCTCATTCCGATACCAGTTCAGAATTGCACCGGATTTCTCTGCGCCTATACCGTCAACATTCTCGAAGCCTTCTCCCGAACGGATTCTATCAAGAAATCCCTGCCAACCGCAGGTTCTAATAATCTTCTTTGCCGCATCCACACCGATTAGCGGTATACAGAGGGCTGTAATCAGTTTGACCGGATCTGCATTTCTGCTTTTCTCAACAGCGGCCATAAGATTGGCACAGGACTTCTCCCCGTAGCCATCCATGCTCTTTATTTTGTCTGCGTACTGTTCCAAACTGAATATATCCGCATAATCGCTGATGAATTTCTCGTTTACGAAGTCCCGAAGCGTTTCAATCGACAACCCGTCGATATCCATACCGTCTTTGCTTACAAAACGGGCAAATTTCTTCAGGTTCTTAGCTGGACAGTCCGGGTTGCTGCATCTGAGGCTCTTGATACCCGACGGGCTCTCATGTATCCTTGTCTCTGCTCTGCACACGGGACATTCCGTCGGTATTGTAAAACTGCCTTCTTTTTTTATAACTGCTACGCATTTAGGGATAATCTTGTTAGCCTTGATTACCTCGATTTCCGTTTTTCCGTTTTCCCCAATACCGAGGCGCTCAAGCTCACTCACATTGCACAGAGAGGCCCTGGAAACAGTCGTACCTTCAAGCTGCACAGGATTGAAAACTGCGACCGGGGTGATTGTTGATGCAGCACATGACCATTCAATATGGTCAAGAATTGTCCTTGCCGAAACGTCCTGCCATTTGAAGGCGAGTCCCGCTCGGGTGGCATGATGCCCTGTGACGCTTCCCGTTGAGGCATATTCCGTATCGTCAAATGAGATTACCAGACCGTCAACGGGAATATCCATTTCACCACTTTCTACCTTCTTCGTCCAGCGCTCAACAGCCTTTGGAAGTCCTTCAACGTCCGTTAGTTCACGCTCAACAGTTGTAAATCCGTTGTCCTCCAGCCACTGCATACGGCCCCCCCAGGAAAGGATATCGGTGTCAATATGCACCAGTGTGAAGGCATTGAAGGTCAGTCTGCGCTCCTTTACCACGTTCAGATTTTTGGAGTCAAGCGCAAGTGTTCCCGAGGCGAGATTACGCGGGTTGGCATATTTCTCTTCATCGTCACCAAGGGAATCGTTTATCATTTCGAAGTCGGTATAGGAAATAGTCGCTTCCCCGCGTACCACAAGATGCCCTTTATACTCCAGGCTCTGCGGAAACCCGCGGATAACATCCTTCATATATGTGATGTTCGTCCCAACGGTTCCGTTGCCGCGGGTCATGATTTTGCTCAGTCTTCCGTTATCATAGCTCAAAACGAGGGTCAGCCCGTCAAGCTTCCAGCTGAGCCATACTTCCCTGTTCTCCGCCCACTTCTGCAGGTCCTCAATCTTTTTCGTCTTTGCGAGGGACAGTGCAGGATACTCGTGCTCCTCCTTCCGGCCTTCCGGATTGTCGGGCTCTGTAGAATCGCTGACCTTCCGTGTAGGACTATCAGGAAGAACATATCCGCTCTGCTCCTCCAGCTTCTGAAGCTCATCAAACTTCCAGTCCCACTCAAAGTTTGACATTATCTCGTCTTTACCGCCGTAATATGCCTCTGACGCTTCGTTAAGCTGGGCAACGAGTTCTTCAATTCTAAGCTTTATATCCATGTTCTTCATTCCCTGTATCAGTTTATTCTTCTATATTTTACCACCTGAGGAAGTATAAAACAATCAGAAAAGAGCAATCCTGCAGAGGACGCAAGTCCTTCTGCAGGATTGATTTCATCAATATTCGAAGTTGTGGGCTTTCTGGAGAACCATGTCCTTCACCTTCAGGAGACGGACCTTTGTGGCGTTCTCGTTTTCAGCCAGCTTCATTGAGATATACTTGATATTCTCTTCCAGAGTAGGAATGGTTGAATACTCAAGGGCATTAACGCGGCGGCGTGTCTTCTCAATCTCTTCCGCAAGTAGCTGCATGGTCTTTTCAACCTGAGCCAGCTCCAGCATATCCTCGAAGACCTTTGCCAGCTTCTCTAGAGAGTCATCCAACTCGGCAGATGTCTGGGCAAAGCCGTAGGGATAGATTTCGGAAGGGTCATTGTTCTTTGTCCGGAATGAATACTGGGGAACATTGACGCTCATGATGTTCTTGTACTTCATGCTGAGCTCAACGCTCTGTCTCGGATAGAGCAGCGCCTGCTCCAGCATTTCCGGGGACATGACCGAGGAAGCAACCTGCAGGGATGCAAAAGCATCTGTCAGGCCTGATTCCACACGTTCACGCAGCTGTTTGTTGACCTTGATAACATCCATAAACTGGCGCATAAGCTCATCGCGCTTGTCCTTCAGCAGCTTATGTCCTCTTCTGGCTGTCTTTAATCTCCCCTTCAGCTGGTTCAGAACCATTCTGGTCGGGGTTATGGTCGTTGATGCCATTGATTATCCCTCCTTTTTAGGAAGGTACTTCTCTATAAACTCCGGCTTGATACGCTTGAGTTCTCTGGTAGGCAGGATTGAAAGAAGCTCCCAACCCAGATTCAGTGTATCCTCTATGGAACGGTTTGTATTGTTACCCTGAGAGACGTACTGTTTTTCGAACTCATCGGCAAACTTTGCATACAGCTTATCGTCCTCGGAAAGGGCAGCTTCACCAAGGATTGTCATAAGTTCCTTTGCGTCCTTACCTCTGGAGTATGCTGCAAACAGCTGGTTCATCGTACCGGCATGGTCCTCACGGGTCTTGCCGACACCGATTCCCTTATCCTTAAGACGGGAAAGTGAAGGAAGAACGTCAACAGGAGGAACAATGCCCTTGCGGTGCAGGTCACGGCTGAGGATTATCTGACCCTCTGTGATATATCCCGTAAGGTCGGGGATAGGATGGGTCTTGTCGTCTTCAGGCATAGTGAGAATAGGAATCATGGTGATTGAGCCCTTCTTACCCTGACGGCGTCCGGCACGCTCATACATTGTTGCAAGGTCGGTGTACAGATATCCGGGATATCCGCGACGGCCGGGAACTTCCTTCTTAGCTGCGGAGACCTCACGGAGAGCCTCAGCATAGTTTGTGATATCGGTGAGGATGACAAGAACCTGCATATCCTTCTCGAATGCAAGATACTCTGCAGCTGTCAGAGCCATACGCGGAGTTGCTATACGCTCAACAGCAGGGTCATTTGCCAGGTTGGAGAAGACAACCGTACGCTCAATAGCGCCTGTGCGGCGGAATTCATTGATAAAGTACTCGGATTCCTCGAACGTGATACCAATTGCAGCAAATACAACTGCGAAGGTCTCATTGTCTCCGAGAACCTTTGCCTGACGGGCAATCTGAGCTGCCAGAGCTGCATGGGGAAGACCTGAGCCGGAGAAGATAGGCAGCTTCTGACCACGGACCAGGGTGTTCAGACCGTCAATTGTGGAAACACCGGTCTGAATGAACTCTGCAGGATATGCACGTGCGGCGGGGTTCATAGGAAGTCCGTTGATATCCATATGGGCATCGGCAATGATTTCGGGACCATCGTCTATAGGAAGGCCCATTCCGTTAAATACACGGCCGAGCATGTCTTCAGAAACAGCAAGCTGCTGGGGATGACCAAGGAAACGTACCTTCGTCTCCGCCAGGTTGATTCCCTGAGCGGATTCGAACAGCTGAACAACTGCTCTGCTGCCTTCAACCTCAAGAACTTTGCAGCGGCGAACCTGGCCGTTTGGGAGTTCCAGCTCACCCAGTTCATCGTAGGTAACGCCTTCTACGTTATCTACTATCATTAGAGGGCTGGCAATTTCTTTTATTGTCTTATACTCTTTAATCATCAGTTGCTACCTCCCTCTGCGATTGCGATTATCTCGCGGATCATTTCTGCTTCAATCACATCATAGTCATCACCGAAGGTGCCTGCATCTGCCATCTTTGCACGGCCGATTTTTTCACGGCTGGGAATGACAAAGAGTGCTTCCATATCCGCATCCTTTGTAAGTGCTTCTCTACAAGCCGTATCGTAGTGGAGGATGACATCAAGAAGTCTGAACTGCTTTGCGTATGAGGAATATGCATCCTCATCAACGAAGGCGTTCTGCTGGAGGAAGTCCTCACGGATCATCTTAGCTGTCTCCATCGTGAGACGGTCTGCGGGAGAAAGTGCATCCTGGCCGACCAGTCGTACGATTTCCTGCAGTTCACTCTCCTCCTGGAGAATATGCATTGCCTTTTCACGGTTCTTCATGTAGTTCTCGCCGAACTGCTCTGTGTACCAGGGGGCAAGTGTGTCGAGATACAGTGAGTAGGATGTGAGCCAGTTGATTGCGGGGAAGTGACGGGCATATGCAAGGCTTGAGTCGAGTGCCCAGAAAACCTTGACGATACGCATCGTTGCCTGGGAAACAGGCTCGGAAATATCACCGCCCGGAGGTGAAACAGCGCCGATTGCGGTTACGGAGCCCTGACGGTCATCCGCACCGAGGCACTCTACAACACCGGCTCTCTCATAGAACTGGGAAAGACGGGATGCCAGGTATGCAGGATATCCTTCTTCACCGGGCATTTCCTCAAGACGTCCGGACATCTCACGCAGAGCCTCTGCCCAACGTGAAGTGGAGTCTGCAAGAACTGCCACGTCGTAACCCATATCACGGAAATACTCGGCTATGGTAATACCTGTATATATTGAAGCCTCACGGGCTGCAACAGGCATATCGGATGTGTTTGCAATAAGAACGGTTCTCTTCATCAGAGGCTCGCCGTTACGCGGGTCCTTGAGCTCAGGGAACTCCATGAGAACGTCCGTCATCTCATTTCCACGCTCACCGCAGCCGATGTAAATAACTATATCAACGTCCGACCACTTTGCAAGCTGATGCTGAACAACGGTCTTACCTGAACCGAAAGGTCCGGGAACTGCAGCCGTACCGCCTTTTGCTATCGGGAACATAGTATCTATGATACGCTGTCCTGAGTTCATAGGACGGGAGGGGACATACTTCTTTGTGTAGGGTCTTGCAATACGGACAGGCCAGCGCTGCATCATCGTAAGCTCATGGTCCTTGCCCTTTTCGTCTTTAACAACGGCAATCACATCTGTTACTACATGCTCACCGCTCTCAACGCTTACGACCTCACCCTTCACACCGTAGGGAACCATAATCTTATGGTTGATTGCCGTGGTCTCCTGAACCGTACCAAGAACATCGCCTGCGATAACCTTATCTCCCGGCTTTGCTACAGGAACAAACTCCCATTTCTTTTCGCGGTCAAGAGCCGGCACGTCGGTACCTCTTGTGATGGAATCTCCCGAGAGTCTGCGCATCTCGGGCAGAGGACGCTGAATGCCGTCGTAGATATTATCAAGCATACCCGGTCCGAGTTCAACGGACATCGGCATACCTGTAGTTATGACTTCTGCGCCGGGTCCGAGACCTGATGTCTCTTCGTAGACCTGAATGGAGGCGCTGTCTCCTGTCATATTAAGGATTTCGCCGATCAGGTGCTGGGAGCCGACACGTACAACGTCCGAAACGTTTGCGTCAGCCAGGCCTTCTGCCACTACCAGCGGTCCTGATACTTTCGTAACTATACCCATTCTAAATCCTTTCTAACTTATTTAGTCACCCAAAATATTCGTGCCTACCGCACGTTCAACAGCCGCCTTAAGTGCCGACTGGCCCAAACCGATGGAGCCGTCCCTGCCCGGAATGAGAATAATCGCGGGAGTGGGGCTGTCTTTGAATTTATCAATTTCCGCTTTAAGCTCTATGGAAAGTGCCTCTTCGATATAGATGATGGCATATTCCTCGCCCTCGGCCGTAAGACGTTTCAGGACGCCTTTTGCCTCTTCGGAATTCGCTACGGGACATACCTCAAGGCCCAGAGCCTTGAATCCCATAACGGTTTCGGCTCCGCCGATAACAGCTATCTTAAGCATACATATCACGCAGCCTTTCCTTTATACTTGCAGGCTTAATTCCCGCCAGACGACCGGTGAGAATCATGCGTACAGCTGTGATTTCACTTTCAAGTGCAGCCAGGTATGCCGTCAGCGTTTCACTGCCGAAGCTTACAAGCTTTGCGCTCGACAAGTAAGCATTCACCGCATTGTCGCAGGCAAGCTCAAAGGCTGTGAGGGAACCTCCCTCCAGAGCCTCGGAACCCAACTGGGCAGCTTTTTCAAGCTTTGAATGCGCATACAGGGCAGACAGGCTGTCCTTGTCACCTGCAGAAAGAATTCTGTCGATATCAACAGTTCCGCCCTTTACAAGAGCCATGCTCATAAAGTCCGGGCCTTTTCCCATTCTGAGCGTGCGGACTGCGGATTTCAGGTTTGCAGAGTCTATAAGCAGCTTGGCATATCCCATAAGGAACTCGTTTCCGCTTTCCTTCGCTGCTGTAAGCATTTCCGTCAGATACGCATCATCAAGAATGAAATCGGCCTGCTGGGGATTTGAGCTTCTTGCAAGCACATTTTTTGCCTCTTCCATGGCCTTGCCAAGTGCCGCCGGCATTGAACTGTACTTCTCCTCATTGTAGAGAGCCTTCAGTTTGTCGGGGGTAAGCCTGCCTGAGCCGGAGAAAAGTCTCTCGGCATCGGTGTTCATGGCCTCCGCCTTGAGGATAACCTTGGCATTGTGATAATCGTATTTCATTTTGAAGAAATCGAGAATATCCCTGTCCGGCACAAGGCGCTCAAGCTCGTTGTAAATCTCAGCTTTATGGGCATATAGGGCGTTTTCAATCTCTTTTGCGTTCATCTGTGACATATCGTCATAGCCGCAGTCCGTAAGCAGCTTGGCAGCCTCCTCGAAGCTTCCCGCATCGAGCATGCGTTCGGCTCGTTCGGAGTTCAGAAGCTTTGGCTCACGGGCGCGGAGCATGGCCGACAGGCACAGATACGCTTCTCTTTTATTAAGCAATTCAATTCCTCCCTACCGGGATTATTCAAACAGAACACTTGCCAGCTGCGAGGACATTTCGCTGCGGCAAAGGTCTATAAGAAGGCTGAGCGTGTTGTTAACTTCAACGCTGCCGCGACGCATAATAAGTCCGCCGTCAAAGTCACCGGTCTCATTGGCAATGCTGAGCTTTCCGCCTTTCACTGCCCCGTTTACCGCTGCAATCAGCGCTTCGCCGTATTTTGCCTTGTCATTGGCGTTGAGGACTATCTGCTCATCACCTGTAGAAGCGGAGCGCACTGCCAGCTTTGTAAGGAATGCAAGGTAATCCTGCGCGGGAAGGGCAAGAATCATCTCTCTCGCCTTCTCAAATCCGGCAGACACCATCTCCTGCTTAAGCGAAAGGATATCCTTCTTGGACTCCATCTGGGCTATGCGTTCCCTACTCTCGGCAATATCCTCGCAGGCTTTAACCCCTGCGCGAATCTTTTCGCCGTATGCTTCTTCAGCTTTCTTTTCGTAATCCTCACGGATACCCGCGCACTGCTGCTCAGCCTGAGCGAGTATCGCGTCTGCCCGGCTTTTTGCGTCAGCCTGAATATGCGCGATTATTTTTTCAGTGCCTTTCATTTACTGTTTCCTTTCAGATTACGTTTTATCAGATTGCGTTGAGCATAAGGAAGGATGCAAGCAGGCAGAGGATTGCGTAGAACTCAACAACGATACACATAATCATACCCTTTGACCAGTCATCCTCTTTCTTTGCGAGAATATTTATAGAAGCTGCAGCAACCTTGCCCTGTGCGATAGCGGAAAGAAGACCGCCGAGACCTATGGGCAGACATGCGGAGATAATCTGCATACCTGTTGCAACATCTATTGAAGGAGCAGAGCTGATCTTCAGATAGGCAAGGAAGAAAATAACAAATCCGTAAAGTCCCTGAGTACCGGGGATAACCTGGAGAATCATAACCTTACCAGACTTTGAGGGGTCCTCAGAAACAAGGCCTGCTCCAGCTTCACCTGTGATGCCGGTGCCCTTTGCAGATCCGATACATGCCAGAGCTGCTGCAAGAGTTGCTCCGAGAAGAGCAAGTGCTTTTCCGCTAATTGCGTTTAAAAATTCCATTTTTTGTTCCTCCGTTAGAGTATTTGTATTAGTTTTATATTTTTATTTTATTCTTTTGCGTTAATGAATTTGCTTTTTATCCTCAGCGGGTTGAATGCCTTTCCGCCGTCCTGATAGAACTTGCCGAAGAATTCAAGACACTGCAGACGCAGGTCGTGAACATAGCAGCCCAAAAGGTTCAGTCCGAAGTTCATTGCATGACCGAGAAGGAATATCAGAATAAACGCGATAACTGTTACTACATTTATTCCGCTTGACTGTGCGGGCATTATTGCGACGGTGTTGAACACCTGACCGACAACTCCACCTGCCAGCATAAGCGCCATGATACGGGAATAGGAGAGAATATCTCCAAACCAGCCCGTGGCTGTATTGTATATACAGCCGAATGCCGCAGTGACCTTTCCAAAGCCCTTTGCGTTCCGTCCGGCTCCGAAGAGCAGAAGCAACACACTCACAGCCAGGAAGATTGTTGCGAACATGTCGGGTATTGCGGGAACTATGTTGGCCTTCTTCAGAGCAAATACTATGATTGCCGCGAGAAGCAGCCAGAGGGTTCCTTCCTCCCAGATTCCGTCGGCAAGATGTCCGGCTTTCTTCTTCTGTACGAAGGAGATTACAAGACCTGTGTTCAGGTGAATTACTCCGAGCACCAGAGCTCCAACGAGCACAACAATACTGTCCTCCGTCGGGCTGAAGAGCTTGGGCAATCCCTGCCATACCGGCTCAATTCCCTTACTTGCGCATATCAGATCGTACATCTGCTTAGGAATGTCGCTGAAGAAGCCTCCCGTCAGTGCGCCGAAGATAAATGTCGATATTCCGCCCCACAGAAGCAGCTGGCAGAAGGAAAGCATTCCTTCTCTCGGCTTTATCTTCTTCATTGCGACTATTGCTGCAATGATCATGATAATACCGTAAGCCATATCCGCCATCATAAGTCCGTAGAATATGATAAAGAACGGTGCCATCAGCGGGTTCGGGTCAACAGTTCCGTAGGCCGGCAGCGAATACATGTTAGTTACCATGTTCAGGCCGTTGGTAAGCTTGTTGTTCTTCAGCTTAACCGGAACCTGAGGATACTCGGACTCATCCGGTTCTCTTGTCTCCCAGGCGCAGTCATAATCCTCAAAGATTTCCTCGAGCTCGCCTTCGCTCTCTGCGGGCATCCAGCCTTCAAGCAGGACTGTGGATTCAGTTCCGTAGAGCTTTTCCTCAGCCTCGGCCATGGCAATTTTTACGCTCATTTTGTCCGCGGCAAGCTTCAGGTCGTCCCTGCGGACTTCCTCAGCCTTGATTGCCTCTACGCAGGACTTCTTCTCCAGATCCAAATTGGCCAGAGTTTCCTCCGCCTCTCTGAGGCATTCTCTTGCTGTGCCTTCCATGCCGGTGAGGGTTGATGCCGTGAAGGAATATCCTCTGAGCACCTCCTGAACCGCCTGCAGAGCATCCCTGACACATACGACAGACACATAGTGGGAACTCTTGTCCTCGCTGATTTGGAAAAGCTCACACTCCTCGGTTACAGTCTGCAGTGCCGTTTCCACATCCTTCAGAGAAATGCGGGCAGGAATTGTTCCGATAATTACGGAAGCATATTTCGTGCCTTCACAGTTGAGCTTCATACCGAGGTCCTGCCAGGGCTTCAGTGATTCAACTATGCTTCTCTGACGGCTTTCCTCAGTAGCTATGCGCTTGATTCTGTCGTCGTTCGCCTCGATTGCCTGAGCGAAGCCCACCGAACCCTGAAGACCTGTCTCATCGAGGAAGGCCTCCGTTTCCAGCTCGGGTTTTGCAGATAGCAGCGCACTTTTCTGAGGTGCATAGCGGTTCAGCAGATTCACCGCATTCATGAGACTTGCGTACTGGGATTTCCAGCTCATCAGCTTTGAGCTTTCGTTGCTGACGATATCCTCTATCCCCGCATCTTTCACAAGTTCGTCAATTTCCTCAACCTGGACGCATCCGCGCTGCACAAGCTCCTTTAGGATTGCCTCCTTTTGGGATCGGACAACTGCGAGAGAAAGGCGTTTCATTTTTGTAATAGCCATTTCAACCGTTCACTATCCTTTCCACCACGAGAGTTGCCGCCTCAGTAAGCTTTGCTTCTGCTGCAGCGCGCAAACCGGCTTTACGGTTTTCAACCGTGTTGTTCAGTTCGCCGGCTTCCAGTTCGGATTTTGCCGCCGACTGCCTGCGCAGCTCGGCAATTTCTCTCTCTGCTTTTTCAACAGCCTTTGCTACCGCAGCTTTTCCCGCGTTTTCAGCATCAGCAATCATCTGCTTTGCTTGCGACTCGACGTAAGATACAGCAACTTCGGCAGCATTTTCCGCCTGTGAAATGCTTGTTATTGCCTCAAATGACAATACTATACCCCCTTTCCCAGGTTAATTAATTTATTAGTTTGTGACGTTAATGATACCTCATTCACCATTTGTTAACAAGCAAATAATTCGGTAACATTCAGACAAATTATACACAGCATAGTTAATAATTTGTCGTTATAATATTAACATCATGACAATTATTTGTCAATGCATTTTGCCTATTTAAAAGGTCGAAGATTGTACCACTTTGGCACTAATATTTGTACAAATTTGCACAATATCATAACAAATCCGAATATCGTTTCCGGGACAGATTTAACCTGAATACGCTGCAAAATGTGTAAAAACAGGCGTATGTTGCCGATTTCATGCGGATAATATAAGCTCATAACAGGCAAGGGCGCCGGTCGCATAAAAAAACAATCTCCTCCGCACTTGGGAGGAGATTGCACTGTTATTTATCTAATCTTATAATCAACCAAAGACCGGGTCAAAGTCGCAGTAATCGGGCATGTATTTGTCTTCCCAGATGAAATCCGCGCAGGTATCTATGCTGATTTCCGGAGAGGGGCATGAGGTGATTGAGTTGCCGATGCATGTGACATTGTCCGTGTAGAAGAACTGTGCGGCGCCGTAAGTGCAGTCATGGATATAGGTGTTCTGCAGGTTCACAACGCTGCAGCTGTTGGTCTGCAGACCGTATATTCCGCAGCCGTAGAGATTGCAGCTCTCAATAATTACATTGGAGCAGCCGTTGAGTACAAGTACTCCTCCCATGCATTCACCCTGTTCGGGGCTATGTCCTGCCGTGGTGCCGAAAATGGAGATCCCGCTGCATCCCGTAAAGCCGAGTACATTGGCATAGCGGGGCTGTGTGATGATTTCGCCGCCCTCTATATGGAAGTTGGAGACATTGCTTATCCAAAGCGTATAGCCGTCAAAAACCTGCTGCCAGGCGTAGGTTCTGCCTTCGGGAAGCGGCTCCCAGCCGCCCCAGTATTCATCGATGGTATTCTCGCCGTAGCTCGAGGCGGTGGTGAGGTCTATAGGGGCATCGATTATAACGGTGGTATCCGGTGCAATGGCATTGAGGAATTCATCTGCTGTCTCTACATGTATTTCCTTAGTGCCCGTTTTATCTATCTCCAGGGCAACCGGGTTTGCGGAGCCTGTGCCGTTTATTGAAAGCTGTTCGCCGAATTTGTCGTCTATTTCGGTTAATGTTACAGTCTTGCCGTCTATCACGGTCTCAGCGGTGCTGTATCTGTCGCACCATGAATTGATGGTGTTGCCGCTTATTTCAGGATTGTTCAGTTCAACCCGGCCATTGCAGCTTAAAACATAGCTGAAGAGGTTATCCTTTACGCTGATATTGTCAACCTTCAAAGCGTCGGCACCGGAGTAGCCGGAGAAAAGGCTGTCCGAATGGTTGTTGCTGACAGTGCAGTCTGAAATGCTGACAGCTCTGGAATCGTAGATGCTGAAAATCGTCCAGGCATGCATCTCATAGTTTGTGCCGCAATCATGAATGTTACAGTTACGGATTTCTATGTTCTTTCCGGAGGAAAGGCAGACCGCGGATGAGGAGCAGTGATGGATTTCCGTGTCGGTGACACTCAGATTATAGCAGTCATTGGCTTCGACGCCCACTGTTCCGCAGCCGTAGAGGTCGCAGGAAGCTACTGTGCTGTCATCACAGCTGTTCAGGCTAAGAACGCCGCCTTCACAGCCTTCCACCTGCTCGGTATGGCCGATGCTCAGGCCGCTGATGTTCAGCCCGTCACAGTGTCTGAAAGTCAGGACGGTTGACCAGCGGTTGGAAGTGACAATCAGGGCATCCTTTCCGCTGATGGTGAGATTGTCCACATCTTCAATCTCAAGAGCATACTGTGCTGCGTCGCCCATACTTGCCCAGCAGTAATAATCGCTGACATTTTTGCCGCCGAAGCCTCTGGCTTTTGTAAGATCATAGGTGCCTTCGGCAAGCTCTATATTTGCTCCCGGGGCAATAGCCTCCAGGAACTCATCAATTGTGCTTACTTTAATAGCATTATTTTCGCTGTTTACATTGTTTTGTGCCTGGGTTTCATGTGCCGTGCCGCAGGCTGCGAGGCACATCACCATCGCGAGGCAGAGAAGTATTGCTGTAATTCTTTTCATCCGGACCTCCCAATAAATTGTAGTGACCCGTGTAATATAGCACAACACTGAAATAAAGTATGGAGATTTTGTAAATAAAGAAAGAACACGGTAGCTCGTAATTGGTGCATACCGGTGCGCGGTAGAAACTGCCTGACCCCGTACACACAGCTCAAGCCCGCGCTATATATGGGAGGAGAGAGCAGCCGGGCGGCAGGAAACAGACTGCTATGCTATACCTGCACAAAGTATGCCCTCTCCCATGAAAGAACGAGGAGAAATGCCGTCGGCATACACTATGGGCTTTGTTGAAACGAGGAAATAAATAATAAACCGGTGGGGGGACCACCGGTTGTTAATTATTTCTGATGCTTGCCGACATATCCTGCGCCGGCTTTAGGCTTGGATTTGGACTTTGCTGAGCTGCCTGAGGAAGCGTGCGAAACGCGCTTGCCCTCGTAAGGTGTCTTTGCAGCTGTCTTCGCGCTTCTTTCATATGCCTCCGGGGCTTTTCTCTTTTTGGGCTTGTCGTCAACGTCTTCAAAGAGCGTATTGTAGCCGCTGTTGCCGTTGCGTCTTCTTGCAGCCGCATATGCCTTGTACTCTCTGCTCTCGTCCTCGTCCTCATCGGATATAAGACCGAGTCTTGAGGGGATACCCGCGAAATCGGGGATATCAAAGTCGAGAATCATAGCGCAGGCTCTCTTGTCACAGTGGTCCTCAAGGAATTCAAATATTAGTCTTGTTATGAGGAATGCAATGAAGGCCGAGACGATGCCAATAATCGCAGCTACGAGCACGTCTGAGGGATAGTGAACCATCAGGTAGTTCCTGGCTATCATCATTAGAAGAATCCACACAATAGCCGGTACGGTCCATTTTCTGCCCTGCATAAGCCTGAGTGACATCATTCCCGCCGCAGCCGCAGTGACGTGCCCCGAGGGGAAGGAAAATCCGTCCTCTGCAGGAGCCCCCACATCTATCCACCACTGGCGGAACATGTCAACCGTCTCGAAGGGGCGGGGTCTGGCAATCATATCCTTCAGTATAACATTCGTGATTAGTGCACCGCAGGCAACAGCCCCGAAAAGGCAGACTCCGGTTTTTCTCGTTCTTGAAAAGCACATGAGTATCAGTGCCGCAAGGAAAAACACTATTCCCTTCTCACCGATAAAGCTTATAAGCTTAAAAATGAAGGTCAGCACACCGTTTGCAATGCCGTGCAGCAGCTTGAGTATCAGAGTGTCGTATGCTTCAAATATCTTGTTCAGCCCTGCGGCTGCAGCTGTCAGTTCCATTTTGTATCCTCCGCCTTAGTTTCCCGCATTGTTCGGTTTTTTATTGCTGTTGCGGTAATATCTGCGTTTGTTTTTTTTGCTCTTCCCCTGCGAGCCCGTATTGTTCCCCTCATTTTCGGGCTTTTTGCCGTTTTCGGGCTTGGGCTGCTGCTTCCGGGAAGCGGGCTTTTCCTTTGTCTCCGCTTTACCTGCATCGGCTTTGGGAGCATCCGGCTTTTGGGGGTTGCGGTTTTTATTGCTCTTGCTTCCGCGCCTGCGGTTGTTGTTCTTCTTTTCGGGCTTGGGTTTTCCGCTCTCTTCCTGTCCGTCTCCGGCTTCCACAGTTATAAGCTCCTGAGGATTATCGGCAAAGAGTCCCGGCATATCCCAGCTGTCCTCTTCGGCTTCAACAATCTCTTCTTCCCCTGAGATGTAGTTTAAAACATGAGCAGGTTCTTCACCGTCCTTGGGTCTGCCGCCGGGAACCGCCGCAACCTCGTTCGCTTTGTAGAGGTGGAGGTTCTCCGGGGCATCATTATCAAGCCTGACCTTTACTGTCTGATGGAGCAGGTCTACGGAGGCAACCGCACCGTATCCGTCAACCGTTTCGACGAATGCACCCTGTTTTGGCACCGTCTTAATAAGCTCCTCATATGCATCTTCCTCATACCGCAGGCAGCACATCAGTCTGCCGCAGCTGCCGGAAATCTTAGTCGGATTCAGGGAGAGTGACTGCACCTTAGCCATTTTGGTTGACACCGGGGCAAAATCATTGAGGAACTGGCTGCAGCAATATGGTCTTCCGCAGATTCCGATTCCGCCTATCATTTTTGCTTCGTCTCTGACGCCAATCTGTCTGAGCTCTATACGGTTGTGGAAAATGGAGGCCAGATCCTTTACCAGTTCTCTGAAGTCCACTCTGCCGTCTGATGTGAAAAAGAATGTGATTTTGCCGCCGTCAAAGCTGCACTCCACATTAACCAGCTTCATATCCAGCTCATGCTCTGCAATCTTCTTCAGGCATATATCAAAGGCTTCCTTTTCTCTCGCCTTGTTTTCTTCATTTGCCCTGAGGTCCACCGCAGTGGCCTTGCGGACAATCGGGCGCAGCGGCTGAACTACAGCCGTATCCTCCACCATACGGTTCCCGCGGGCGCATTCCGCAAGCTCAAGTCCCTTTGCGGTTTCAACTATGAGCATATCCCCCGGCTTGGCTTCAATCCCGCCGGGCGCAAAATAGTAGTTCTTGCCGCAGCTTTTAAATTTTATAGTTATTACTTCGGTCATTGTTATATCCTTACAAAAAATCAAGTCTTAATATTTTAGTTTCTATTCTTCAAAAATGCAAGTTCAAATGTTATGCCGCATCATTCGCGTCTTGAACGGGGAATGGAATCCACCTCCAGGAGTCCGAAAAGCTGTTTCACGCCCACGTTCACCTTCAGACAGCTGATGCATTTCTCCATAAGCCTTTCGAGGTCCATAATACTTTCCGGGGACATCTCTCCGCATGGCCGTCTGCCGCAGAGCATATCCGTGAGCATCTCAGCTGTCAGAGTGGCAAAGGCGCTCATCTCCTGCACCGAGAGCCCATTGTTTACCTCACAGAATTTGAAAAGCTCAAGCGCATTTCTGCTGCCCACTATTCTGATGTACTCCCCGGCAAGAGCGGAGAGTCTCTCATCCGTTTCCCGTTCCGAATCCTCCGCATTGCACATCAGTTCAACACAGCGGGACCTTACCGTCTGCAGAAAGTTCTCAGGTCTTGATGCGCAGAGAATCAGAATAACGCCGGCGGGCGGCTCCTCAAGAAGCTTGAGCGCAGCGTTCTGAGCCGGTTCGTTCATCACATCCCCGTCACGGAAGATGTAGACCTTCCTCTCCGACTCATTCGGAAGAACGGCCGCATCAAGAATCACCGACCTCACCTGGTCAACCGAAATCTCGTGCTTTGCCTTCCCTTCGCCCTTGCTTATCACCCTGATGTCCGGATGGCTGCCGCTCTCAACCTTCAGGCAGGCCGGGCAGCTTCCGCACGGCAGATTTGAGCCTGCACGGCAGACCGCCGCCTTGGCAATGTTCATCGCAGTGTCAAAGCACTCATCGGGGTTCTGGGAGCACACTATATAGGCATGCCTTATCTCGGAGGCATTCTTAAACCCTATGCCGCCCATGCTCAGCTCAGCTTTTCAAGCCCAATGTTCAGGCGTCTGAGGCACTCTTCTTTTCCCAGGATTCTGCATATTTCAACAGCTCCGCCCGGAGTAACCTGCTTTCCGGCGGCGGCGATGCGGATAGGCCACATCACAACGGATTTTTTCACTTCCATCCTCTCGGTCAGCTCGGTCATGACTGCCAGAATGCTCTCATCATCCCAGCTGCTCAAACCTTCAAACATGGGTATAACCGCTTCAAGCACCGTCTTTGAGCTCTCCTCGGAGGATTTTGATTTCTGGTGCACAAAAAGCTCCGTGCCGTATTCGGGCAGCTCATCAAAGAAATCGAGCTTTTCGGGGATATCCGTCAGCACCTCGGTGCGCTGCTGCAGCAGCGAAGAAATTGCCGCCGCGTCAATCTCAGGCTTCTTCACCGCCATGCGGATAAAGGGCTCGGAAACCTTTGCAAAGTCCTCGGGGCTCATAGCCCTGATGTACTCGGCGTTGAAATATTTCAGCTTCTCGATGTCAAATATGGCCGGGGACTTGGAGATGCCCTGAATATCGAATATGTCAACAAGCTCCTGCTTGCTGAATATCTCCTGCTCTCCTCCCGGGCTCCAGCCCAGAAGTGCCACGTAATTGATTACGGCATTGGTGAGATATCCCTGAGCAATGAGATCCTCATATGACGGGTCACCGTGGCGTTTGGACATCTTGTTGTGCGCATCCCTCATGACGGGGGAGCAGTGCACATACTTCGGAATCTCCCAGCCGAAGGCCTCATAGAGGAGATTGTATTTCGGGGCTGAGGAGAGATATTCACTTCCTCTTACCACATGTGTGATTCCCATGAGATGGTCGTCAACAACATTTGCGAAGTTGTATGTGGGCAGACCGTCTCTCTTTATAAGCACCTGGTCGTCCAGGCTGCTGTTCTCAACCGTGATATCTCCGAATATCTCGTCGTGGAAGCAAGTGCTTCCTTCGTGGGGAATGAGCTGACGGATGACGTACGGCTCTCCGGCAGCAGCTCTGCCGGCAGACTCCTCTTTGCCCATCGTGCGGCAGGGATCGTCCCCGCGGTCAAATTCTCCCGAATCCTCCTCCGATTCCGCCTTCTCGCAGAAGCAGCGGTACGCGGCCCCCTTCTCAACCAGCAGCTCCGCATATTCCTTGTACATCGACATGCGCTCGGTCTGGATATACGGACCCACCGGACCTCCGACATCGGGTCCTTCATCGTGCTCCAGCCCGCACTCGGCCATAGTCCTGTATATAACATCAACCGCATCACCCACAAGGCGTTTTTGGTCTGTGTCCTCAATTCTGAGGATAAACTTTCCGCCCGCATGCCTTGCAATCAGATATGTGTAAAGCGCCGTACGGAGGTTGCCTATATGCATATATCCCGTCGGTGAGGGGGCAAAACGCGTACGCACTTCACCAATCGGTATCCTTTTCTCATTTTCTTCAAACCATGACATTTCTTTCATTGCTGTGCTCCGTTTTTAGATATAGTTTTAGAACTACACTATATTATTTTAGTTTTCCACTCTTGTCAAGATGAACTTACTTTGGTAAAATACTTTGAATGCGTGTGTAATAGAATAGATATTATTGACGCTGTGAAAAGAGGTAATTAGCATGGACGAAAAGAAAATAATGTTTTCCGGCATTCAGCCCAGCGGAGACCTTCACCTCGGAAACTACCTTGGTGCGATTCGAAATTGGGTGGCGCTTGCCGATGAATATAACTGTTATTACTGCATTGTTGATGAGCACAGCATCACGGTGCGTCAGAACCCCGCGGAGCTCCGTCGCCGTTCAACAACACAGCTCGCACAGTACATAGCCTGCGGTCTCGACCCGAAGGTCAACACGCTTTTTATCCAGAGCCATGTGCATGAGCACGCGGAGCTGGGCTGGATTCTCAACTGCTACACCATGTTCGGCGAGCTCAGCCGCATGACCCAGTTCAAGGACAAGAGCGCAAAGAACGCCGAGAACATAAACGGCGGACTTTTCACCTATCCCACCCTCATGGCGGCAGACATCCTGCTGTATCAGGCACATTATGTGCCCGTGGGCGAAGACCAGAAGCAGCACGTTGAGCTGACCCGTGACATTGCCATCCGTTTCAACAACCTCTACGGTGAGACCTTTGTGGTCCCCGAGCCCTACATCCCGAAGGTGGGAGCCCGCATCATGGGTCTTTCCAACCCGACTTCAAAGATGAGCAAATCCGACCCCCAGGGCTGCGTGTTCCTGATGGATTCCCCAGACGAGATTGCAAGGAAGTTCAAGCGCGCCGTCACGGATTCCGACACGGAGAACTGTGTCCGTTACTCCCCGTCGGAGAAACCGGGCGTGGCAAACCTCATGAGCATCTACTCCTCCGTAACCGGAAAGAGCTTTGAAGAGATTGAGAAGGAATTTGATGGTCAGGGATACGGCACATTCAAGCCGGCAGTCGGAGATGCAGTAATTGAAGCAATACGTCCCATCCGCGAGGAAGCGGAGCGCATGATTTCCGACAAGGCATACCTTCAGGAAATCTACACCGACGGTGCACAGCGTGCAAGCTTTGTCGCGCGCAAAACGCTCCGTAAGGTCTGCAAAAAAATAGGTTTCGTGGAGAAACCGTTCTAACCGGAGAAGACACATGCTGAATCTCATATGCGCGATACCGATGCGGTACAGGATTCTCCTTGCCCTGGCGGTTTCGTTAGTAGTTTCATATTTCATGACGCCTCCGGTGAAGCGCTTCGCGGAATCCGTAGGCGCGATTGATGAGCCCAATGAGCGCAGAATCAACACGGCTCCGATTCCCCGTATGGGCGGAATCGCAATATTCTGCGGCTTCATGCTTTCCCTTCTCCTTTTCGTGAATATAAGCGATCAGGTCCAGGGTCTGATTCTCGGCTCCATAATAATAGCTCTGATGGGCGCCCTTGATGACATATTCGACCTGAAGCCGGTATTAAAGCTCGCGGTACAGATAATAGCCGCACTTGTATGCGTTTACTTTGGGGTCCGCGTTAACGGGGTCTCAAACTTCATGCTCGGCTCCGGCACCATATACATCAGCGAAGGCTGGTCAATTGCCCTTACCGTGTTCTGGATAGTGGCCTGCACAAACGCCACGAACCTCATAGATGGCTTAGATGGGCTGGCAGTCGGAATGTCCGCGATCAGCGCGCTGACCCTGATGATAGTTTCTCTCATAGTTGCCGACCGGAATGTCACGGTGATTCTCGCCTGCCTCTTCGGTGCCTGTGTGGGCTTCTATCCCTACAACCGCAACCCCGCGAAGATTTTCATGGGCGATGTCGGCTCCCAGCTGCTGGGCTTCGTGCTTTCCGTCACTTCCCTTATCGGTCTATTCAAGATGCATGCCTTTGTCACTATGCTCATTTCCCTGCTGGCAATGGCAGTGCCGCTTCTGGATACATGCTTCGCCTTCTTCCGCCGCATTCTGAGAGGTCAGAGCCCCTTCCATGCGGACAGAGGACATTTCCACCACAGGCTCCTTGCACTGGGCCTCACCCAGCGGCAGGCCGTCATGGTGCTCTACGGTATCTCGGCGTTCATGGGCGTTATAGCCATACTTATCACCGGCGATGACCCCACGCAGAAAATCATAGGCATAGCAGCTGCAATAATCATTGCTTCAGCGCTGGTGCTCTATGTGTTCAAGCTCAGTCCGGCGGTCCGCTCCGAGCACCACTCCGAATCCGGAATAATCGATGACGATGTTAAAATATACGAGAAAGGAAACACTAAAAAATGAAGCTCAACTACAAAAGAACATTTCTGATAGGCTTCGCGTTCTTCGGCATCCTGCTTCTGTGGCAGGTTTATGACTCCTGGTGCCCCACCTTCCTGACAGACATCTTTGCCCGCAGGATGTACGGCATATCCTCAGCGGAACTCAAGGCCGGGGATCCGGAAAAGATCCTCAACGTCCAGTGGCTGGTCGGTATTATCATGGCCTGCGACAACCTGGCGGCACTTATCCTTCTGCCTATATTCGGCAACAAGTCGGATAAAACCGTCTCCCCCATAGGCAAGCGTATGCCCTACATCCTTGTAGGAACCTTCGTTTCCGCCGTGGCATTCCCCTTCATCCCGCTGTTCTTCCACAAGAACAACATCGTGGGTATGGTAATCATGATGGGCATCGTGCTCATGTTTATGATGATGTACAGAAACCCTGCCGTTTCGCTCATGCCTGACATCACCCCCAAGCCCCTCCGCGCAAAGGCAAACGGAATCATCAACATCATGGGCTATCTGGGCGGCGCTTTTGCCACTGTGCTCGGAATATTCCTGAAGCTGAGCGATTATATAAACGCAGCTGATGAAGCCAGAAAGATCTGGACAATTGAGCTTCCCTTCATTATTGCTTCCATTCTGATGGTCATCTCCGCACTGGTGCTCTTTGCCACAATCAAAGAAAATAAGATTGCCGAAGAGATAAAAGACGAGATGGAAGAAGGAGAGCGCCTCGCGGCAATCGAAACTCCCATCGAGGACGACAAGCCCATGTCCAAGGCAAACAAGAGAATGCTTCTGGCCATTCTTGCCGCCGAATTCCTCTGGTTCATGTCCGATAATGCAATCGGAACATACATCGGCAACTACGTTATCTACTACCTGAACTCCGTCTCCAGCGCCACCATGATTCTTACAATCATCGGCGGTCTGGCTTCCGTTCTCGGTTTTGCAATCGCAGGTTCGATTGCCGACAAGATAGGCAGAAAGTGGACCATTTCCTCAGGTCTCGGCATTTCAATCATTGCCATGATTATCATGTGCTTTGTGGCACCTACAAACAAGGTCACCGGTGCCAACGGCGAGTTTGCATTCCCCACACTGCTCTTCGTTGTCTGGGCAATCAAGGGCTTCGGAATGGCTCTGGTTCACAACTGCTCATTCCCGATGGTTGTTGAGCTCAGCTCCTCCAAGACAATCGGAAAGTTCACCGGCTTCTACTACACCGCCTCAATGTCCGCACAGACCATCACCCCGATTCTCCTCGGTCTGGTGTTCAACGTAACCGGCGTATGGCGTGCACTTCCCGTATACGCATGCATACTCACAGTTCTGAGCTTTGTCGTCTTCACCGCTCTTGTTAAGAACATCAAGACCGCAAAGGTTGAAAATGCCAAAGGACTTGAAGCCCTCGGCGACGACTGATAAATAATAACGTATCAAAAAAGCCACCCTGAAGGGTGGCTTTGTTATACGGACTGTATTATTAAAATGGCATTTTAAAAGCTATCTGCTGATATACCTCGAATAATGCCAAAACAATAAGCGGGCTGCAACAGCAGCCCGCACATTATTTCTTTTTATTCTTTTTCCTTCAAATCGGCAACTGTGATTGTAATCAGGTCTTCCTTGGTGGGGTTCTCCATCTTTGCAAGGCGGTTTGCCTGGCGTACAATGGTGTCCTCAAAGAAGTTACGCACATCACGGCCGTTTGCGAAGTTCTCTCCGCGGTTTTCATACATATCGTTGAAGTAGTCCTTCGCCACCTTCACAGCGCGCTTGTTGAGCTGGTAGCTGTTCTTCTTCAGCTGGGAGAGGAAGATTCTGTACAGCTCATCACCCGTGTAGTCCGGGAAGTTGAAGAACTTGTTGAAACGTGACTGCAGGCCCGGGTTGGAGTTCAGGAATTCCTCCATGGGCTCCGTGTATCCGGCAACAATAACAATCAAATCGTCTCTGTGGTCTTCCATAGCCTTCAGGAGGGTTTCTATCGCCTCCTTGCCGAAGTCCTGCTCACCTCCACCCGAGAGTGCATAGGCTTCATCTATGAACAGCACGCCGCCCAGTGCAGATTTTATAACCTCCTGGGTCTTCAGAGCCGTCTGGCCTACATAGCCTGCAACCAATCCGGAACGGTCCACCTCTATCAGCTGACCCTTGCTCAGCACCCCGATTGAGGCATACAGTCCGCCCATAATACGGGCGACCGTGGTTTTTCCTGAGCCCGGGTTGCCCGAGAACACCATGTGCAGGGACATTGCCGCCACGGGCAGGTCGTTCTCCTGACGCAGCTTACGTACCTTCACCAGGTTCATAAGGTTCTTGATATCCTTCTTGACCTCAACCAGACCTACCAAATCCTCCAACTGACCCATCAGCTCGTCAAAGTCGGGCTTCTTTTCCTCTTCGGTCCTGTTCTCCTCGGGGGTCTTGCTGTCTGTGCTTCCGCCGGAATTTGCCGTCTGTTCCTTGTTCTTCTCTATGAAAGACGGGGTATTGGAGGTTACGAAATCCATGGGATTCAGCCCTTCTGCGGCTTTTTTCACTCCCGTGGAGTCACATATGGCATTCAGCTTGTCTTGGCACTCGGTGATGTACTCCGCCTCCGCATAGGTGACATCGTCATCCACGGCCGCGCAGTAGAGCAGCACATTCACAATTACCCTGGAGAGGGAGCGTGAATATGTGGTTCCGTTCTTCACGTCGGTTTCCGCCAGGTTCCAGTAGAAAACGGGCGGCAGGAACATTTCGCTCTCGCAGACCGAGCTGGTGAGGCTCCATAGCATCCATGAAGGCTTCGGGCGGTTGCGGGAATATATCTCGTTGGCAAGGTCAACATGCTGCTGGGTTACCTTTCCCGCCCTGCTCCAGAGGGACAGCGCGCATTTCGACATGAATTCGTCCAGCTCCTGAGCATAGCCGCTGCCGGCCACCTTATAGAAGGCATCGGTGTTGGCCAGATAAATTTTATGAAAGTCCTCGGGGGAACGTGTCCAGGTAGTAGGCATAGGGATTTCTCCTCTTCAAAAGTTTTTCTTATTATAATACATTTTAACGCAGTTGCAAACAGATTAAAAGTGTGGTTTAATAATAAAAAAGAAAATTTTTTTGTGTGAGGAAACGATATGCACAGATTTTTTATAGCCGGAACAAATATTATGGGAAATCACGCCATCATGAAGGGCCGTGATGCGGAGCATGTCCGTGTCCTCCGCCTGCGTGCGGGTGACGATGTGATTCTCTGCGACACCGAAGGAAATGACTATAAATGCCGTCTCGTAAAGTCCACGAAGGAAGAAGTGGAGGCAGAAATCATTGAGGTGAAGCCCTGCAAATCCGAGCCGGATGTGAAGGTCACCGTCATCTGCGGGCTCCCCAAGGGCAGTGACAAGACGGATTACATTATCCAGAAATGCGTTGAGGCGGGGGCATATGAAATCTGCTTCTTCGCTTCGGACCGCTGCGTGGCCAAGATAGATGACGACGACAAGCGCGACAAAAAGCTCGAGCGCTGGCAGCGCATATCTGAAGAGGCCGCCAAGCAGAGCGGAAGGGGTATAATTCCCCAGGTGCGCTGGCTCGGCGAATATGCGGATGCGCTGAACGAGGCAAATCAGAAGGAGCTCAAGCTATTCATGTATGAAACCGGCGATGACCGCGAGGTTCTGAACAATGTCCTTGAAGCGGGCAAAGAAGCCTCCTCAATCGCAATCATCACGGGGCCCGAAGGCGGCTTTGCGCAGTTCGAAGCCGATTTAGCCAAGGCTCTGAAGTTCCACATCTGCACTCTGGGTGAGAGGATTCTCCGCTGTGAGACAGCGCCCCTCGTAGCCCTCACGGCAGCAATGTATGCAACAGGTAATTTAGGGTAATCTCTCTTTCCCCCTATATGAAACCCTCCCGGTAAGGCTTCCGCCCCCGGGAGGGTTTGTCTATTTCATAGTGCCTACCCCGTACCCACGTTACCCATGCGTGCTTTGTAGAGTGATAGTCTAACTGAGCAGCTCGTTCCCTGCTGCCATGTGCATCCTACCCCTCCCTATAAAGTATGCCCTCTCTCACGCAAGTACGACGTACAATGTCGTCGGCATACGCTATGCAGGCACCCCAAACGAGGTATTATGCCTAATCATGCTATGCAGGCACTAACCACGAGTGCCTAGCACCTACCACCTATTACAGTCTCTCTTTCTTCTCTATGTCCAGGAAATACTTATAGGTGTCCACCGTCAGCTCACCGCAGGCGGCTTCGTCACATGCGATGATAGCTCCGTTGTGCTGCTGTAGAGCACTGCATGTCCACTTCTGGCTGATTCCACCCTCAACGGTTGCAGCCAATGCTCTCGCCTTATTGTGGCCGTTTATGAGAATCAGGACTTCCTTGCTGTCAAACACCGTGCCAACGCCGACTGAAAGTGCCTGAGAGGGTACTGCTTCCGGATCATTACCGAAGAAACGTGAATTTGCAATCCTTGTATCGGTCGTGAGATTGCGCACGCCGGTTCTGGATGAAAGGCTGGTAAACGGCTCATTAAATGCAATGTGACCGTCCACGCCGATGCCGCCCAGGAAAAGGTCTATGCCGCCGTAGGAAGCTATCTTCTCTTCGTAAGCCTTGCACTCACTCTCGGGGTCATCCGTCATGCCGTTCAGAATATTGATATTCTCAGCCTTCATATCAACCAGGTGGTCGAAGAAGTTATCGTGCATGAAATACCAGTAGGACTGGTCGTGCTCATGGGGAAGCCCCAGGTATTCATCCATGTTGAAGGTAACCACATTGGCGAACGACAGCTCGCCTGCATGGTTCATCCTTGCCAGCTCCTTATAAACGCCGATGGGTGAACTGCCGGTCGGCAGACCAAGGACGAAAGGACGGTCCTCTTTGTGTGCCTTGATTTTGGAGGCGATATAATCCGCCGCCCACTTACACATATTCTCGTAGTTCTCCTGAATAACAACACGCATTGTTTTGTTCTCCTTATTAATAATATTTCGGGCATCCTGCCCACTCATCTCCCGATAACCGGGCGTGCTTAATAGTGTAGGTTAAACTCCGCAGTACACACCCCGAACGAGGTGTTATGCCTAATCATGTTATGCAGGCACTAACCACAAGCACCGTGACATAATAATCATTATTACACTGTATGTCAACACAAAAATGTGTACTATGCCAATAAGTTATTTTTGTTCATAACTTCACAGCTTGTACACATTTACTTTATATTGCCACTATTGGCTGAGCTTTCCGATATCTTGTAAATTCAATATGGTTTCACGGCTTTAACGGGTACAAAATCATATTATTTATTGTTTTGTCCCCCTTATCTTGAAATTGTCCCTCATATATGATATCATATCGCCAAAAGGATGGTGAACCGTATGAAGCTTGATTTAAATGAAAGCCTGTATCCGAGAGAACGTTATCTAAGACAGATCCGCGGTTTTTATCATGAAAGTGAAATCATCAAAGTAATCACTGGAGTAAGACGATGCGGAAAATCTTCAATTATGAAGCTGATAATCAGGGAAATAATAGCAGACGGAGTCTGCGAAGATAATATTCTGTATTTCAATTTAGACAGACGGCCATATTCCGGAATCACAAAACCGAATGAACTGGACAGTCTGATTGAAGAGCACTC
>R28__coassemble_228_pt1 | contig 28290 bp, 28 predicted proteins | sample R28__metabat2_high_PE_003 | metagenome-assembled genome bin R28
GGATATGCATTCTCAACCATCTCTTCACCGATATACTGTGCTTCAATCGAAGCCGGCGGAGACGATTCCTTTGAAACCCACAGCGGTGCGACCACTGAGATTATGCCCATATCTCCAATCCGTTTGATATCCTCCGGGCGTACATATTCAAGGTGAGCCATTGCATTGCGCTGCTTGCGAAGAATCTCTTTATCAACACCTTCAAACGAATCACAGACACATTTTGCCGCTGCATCACCTATTGTGTGGCAGTGAACATTCATTCCAAGCTCGTAAGCCTTTTCGGTCATCGCTGAAAGAGCATCATTGTGAGTAACACGCTGCAGGCCGTAATATCCGGGCTGGTCCTTGTATTCCTCTAAAAACCATGCTGTGTGCCCTTCCGTGACACCGTCCACAAATATCTTGATTGTATCGAGCTTGAAATTGCCTGTTGCATATTTATCACGGAGTTCGGCAATGCGTTCCGCGTCCTTTACCATGTCCCTGCCGTCGTCTCGCGTCTCATACATAGCAAAGGTAGGCATTATCAGTCTGCCGTCAGCCGCCACATTATGATAGGCCTCGACAGCTCTTTCTCCCATAATATTAACACATGCCTCGCCTGCTGCAGTTATACCTTTTGAGAGGGCAAAAGTCTGCCAGTCAAGAATCGCTTTCTCAAATTCAGGAACTGTGGTTGGATATGCGGAGCAGAGATCATTCTTTGCGGCATCGTTGAAGACGCCTGTCATTTCGCCGTTACCGTCCACACGAACCATATCAGTCCCGTACTTTTCGACCCAGCTTTTGTCGATTTTCAGGAAGTTCAGTGCGGTTGTGTTGACACAGACAATATGTCCGCAGTCTGACGACACTACCACAAGCTTGTCAGAACATATTTCATCAAGCATCTTCCTGTCAATCGGGCATTCCGCGGCATGCCAGGCGCCGATACGGTACTGGTCGTAATCCGGCTTGTCGTTTACATACTTTTTTATCAGGTTACACAGTTCTTCCGTTGAGTGACAGTCAATAGCGCTGTGATTCAGCATGGCCATTCCTGCACCTACCGGGTGGCAGTGCCCCTCGATAAAACCCGGATAGATATAAGAATCACCATAGTGCAGAACTTTGGTATTTTCTCCGATGTACTCCTCCACGTCTTCTCTGTCACCGACGAAGATGATTCTGCCTTCCTTAACGCCCAGTGCCTCAGCGCGTGAGTAGTCTGTCTCCATTGTAATGATGTTGCCATAGATTATGGTATCTGCTTTCATTGAAACACCTCGATTTAGATTTGCATCCCATTTCTGCTTTAAAAGTAGTCTGTTAATAATCTTTTGTCAATAACTATTTATGCTTGAACAATACGCAGTTATCCGCTTATAAAAAACCATGCAAATATTTGAAACGTGACCGGTTGCGTGTCAGCTACACAATAAGCATGAGCGGTTTCATTGCAAGTGTCTTGCTCCTTCAAGTTTTCTCTGCTATACTGATACAGGTGATAGCAGAATCACCGAAGATATAACCAAACGGAAAGAAGTGGATTAATTTGGATTATAAACGAATCCTGACCATTCAGGATATTTCATGTGTTGGGCAGTGTTCCCTGACCGTCGCATTGCCTATACTCTCGGCCTGCGGGCTTGAGACCTGCATCCTGCCGTCAGCCGTGCTTTCTACACATACGGCCGGTTTCAGCGGTTTCACATGCCGGGATCTCAGTGATGACATGCCGGATATCGCGGCACACTGGCTGAAGGAAGGCATAAAGTTTGAGGCTGTATATACAGGATACCTGGGCAGCAGGGAGCAGATTGCCTATGTGAAGGACATCATGGCAAAGCTTCTGACTGCAGACGGGAAAAAAATCGTGGACCCGGCGATGGCAGACGGCGGAAAGCTGTATCCCGCCTTTGATATGGAGTTCGTCGAGGCCATGAAGAGCCTATGTGCTGAAGCGGACATAGTGCTTCCCAACATCACCGAAGCCTGCTTCCTTACAGATACTCCTTATCGCGAGGAGTATGATGAAGAATATATCAATGAGCTTGTAGACAAGCTTCTGCAGCTCGGTGCGAAGGCCGTTGTGCTTACAGGCGTAAGCTATGCGGAGGACCGCACAGGCGTAGTCACCTGCGTGAACGGAGAAACCGAGTATTACGAACACAAAAAGTACAGTAAAGGCTGCCACGGCACCGGCGATGTGTATGCCTCCGTATTTACCGGAGCCTATATGCAGGGACGCACCATACCTGAGGCTGCAAAACTGGCTGCAGACTATGTGCTTGACTGCATTGAATATACAAGCGGCGACCCGGACCACTGGTACGGTGTTAAGTTTGAACCGCTGCTCGGCAAACTCGCACAGCAGCTGTAAACATGAATTAATTCGGTTATAAAGCCGGATTGATATATAGCAAGGATAAAAACGCAACGTGTGCATATGCATGCCAGAGCCGGTAGGTAGCCCGGCCGTCCTGTAAAAACAGGGTAAGTAACCTGCCCCTCCGGGTTGTCCGTTCTTTGCTCATTTCAATCATCAGGGAGGGATTGTCAATGGGCGAAGTGTATTGCAAGCTTACGGTATTGTTCGGGGATCCGTTTTGGATAGGAGTTTTCGAAAGGATTGAAAACGACAGGCTGTCCGTGTCAAAGGTGACATTCGGTGCAGAACCGAAGGATTATGAGGTGCATGAGTACATTCTGAACAACTACTACAGTTTGCAGTTCAGCCCCGCTGTGGCAGCTGCTGTAAAGGAAGCCAAAAGGAATCCCAAAAGAATGCAGCGCGAGATACGCAAATCTCTTGAGAATACGGGGATCGGCACGAAATCTCAGCAGGCATTGAAATTACAGCAGGAGCAGAACAAACAGGAACGCAAGGTCAAAAGCCGCGAACAGAAGCAGGCTGAGGCGGAACGTATGTTTGAACTGAAACAGCAGAAGAAAAAGGACAAGCATAGAGGGCACTGACTCTCCTGTGCAAGTCGAAAAGCATCGGTATTGTGGCCGATGCTTTTTCTATGCGTTGTTTCGAAGGTGGACGGAAAGGATAATTTTCCCCCCCCCTTCAAAAGTCTTATCTATAACTTGTTAATGAAGCGTCTGAGCTTCTTGAAAAGTCTGTACAAGCCTTTCTATTTTTGACGGTGAGATATGGCAGTATCCGTCGGGATGCTTTTCAAGATATATCTGATGGTACTCCTCGGCGGGGTAGAAGTTTTCAAGGGGCTTTATCTCCGTCCAGAACTCTCTGTATTTTGCGGCCTCTTCCGCTGCTCTTTCTCTTATGAATTCCGAATCCTGCCCGTTCTCCCAGTATATGCCGGTCTGGTACTGGCTTCCCATGTCCATACCCTGCCGGTTGAACATAGTCGGATCAATTACCGAGAAAAATATATCCAGTATAGTTTTCAGGCTAATAACCGCAGGTTCGTATTCCAGAAGCACTGCTTCCCTGAACCCGGTCCGTCCGGAGCATACCGATTCGTAGTTTGCATATTCCTCACCGCGGCCGTTCGCATAGCCTGCGGTGACATAAACTATGCCGTTGAATGAGCGGTAAAGCTTCTCCATACCCCAGAAGCATCCACCGGCAAGTACAATCCTGTTTGTTACGGGAGAATCATTCTCTTCTATTTCCATAGCTGTATCACCTCTCTGTTATCCTACCCAAATATTGCGGATATAAATGGGAATTCTGAATACCATTTGCTCAACTTTCTATCACATTTTTCCGCATTTTTCAACGAGGTTTTTACATATTTTTCTGAAACTGTGTCAACAGATGCCTGAGCCAGTGCCATATAACTCATATGATGTGAGCCTTTTTCTGAAGAAGAACACTCTTATATACGTAACCGCATGAGAGGCGGGCTTTTTTACTGTAATTCATGGCAAATACGGTGCTGTTTCCAGTTCTTTCGGGAAAAATTACAGAGATGATTGCAAAATAATTCCTAAAAGCCAAAAATAATGCTTGACAAATGAATTTGAATGGTGTATATTTTTGAACGTTCAGCACCTGTACCTTGAAAGTTGAATATCGATTGGCAAAGCAAAGCTTTTTTCCCGCAGTTCCACTTTGAGTAGAGTTAAGCCATCTTCAGGCAGGTCACCCGGGAGGACGGGCCACCGTGTCTGACACGTAGTACGTTCCTAAGAGCATTTTTCATTGGATTTATGCATTTCTTGAGGGCGTTTTTTGTTTCTGTGGATTTATTTAAAGGAGGCTTATATGGTAACGGAGCATGCATACAGGAGAGCGAAAGAACGTTTCGGGTTGTCCGCAAAGGATACGGAAAGGTATTTCAGGAACGCAAGGGAAAGAGGCAGGTCCCCTGAGGATTATCAGGGTCTGGAGCGGGAATATCTGCACAGCAAGCAGTATGAGGGCGCGCATGTGCGCTGTCACAACTCCATCATCTACGTCTTCGGCGCTGACTGGAAGGGAATTACCCTTTACAGCTGTCCGGAGTGGTTCGGCAGGCGGAATCCGTTCCGTACCGGAAAAACCGTATTCAGAACTCTGAGCGCTTACAAGCGGATGTACTCGCCAGCATACGACCTGGCGGCCGCAGTCTGACAATCTAACGAGTTCCCCAGCGCAGCAAAACAATGTTTTTAGAGTAGGAAGCAGAATTATTGATGGTGTCTGTTTTAGCGGGCTGGTATTTTTGCGCCCTTTTTCAGACACCAGGACAGTATCGTGGAGGTAAAAACATGATAAACCTGGCAAAGTTAAAAGTCGGAGATCACATTGAACTGCCACTCTATCCGGAGAGAACACCCCTCCCCGGCAAAGTCATCTACATTCATCCCCGACGCAGATTTTTCAGAGTGCGTTTCGACACTCCGCACGGGCCGGTAGTGGAAGCATTCAACTTCTACGGTCCCCTAGCGGTAGCGTCATCAAAGAACCAGACAAAGGAGGATTACTGAAATGAGCAACAGAACAACAAACAATTCAGAATCAGAAATGGAGAGAATCACAGGCCCCAGCGAGCTGCAGCTCCAGGAGCTTGAGGCGGAGCTCGCCGAAGAGCCCGCCACTGAAACGTCCGTATCGGACAGCAGCGTCTCCATGTACCTCAAGGAGATTGGCAGGTTTGAACTCCTCACCCAGGAGCAGGAGGACGAACTCTCCAGACGTGTCAGAGCCGGTGACAGTGCGGCAGCTGAAGAGTTGGCAAACAGAAACCTCCGTCTTGTGGTCTCTATCGCGAGAAAATACACCGGCCGCGGTCTAAGTCTTGAGGACCTCATCCAGGAGGGCAACCTGGGGCTTATGCGCGCTGTCAGCAAGTATGACAGCAGCATGGGCTACAGATTCTCCACCTATGCCACGTGGTGGATACGCCAGGCAGTCACCCGCGCAATCGCCGACACAGGCAGAACAATACGCATTCCCGTACACATGGTGGAGACTATAAACAAACTCACGGCAGCAGAAAAAATGCTCACAGCCGAAACAGGCCGTGAGCCTACAGAGCAGGAGCTAGCGGACTTCCTGGATTTTTCCATCGAGAAGGTCAGAGAACTCCGAAAATATTCGCTTCAGCCCGTGTCCCTCTCTTCCCCCGTAGGCAACGAGGAAGAAAGTAGCATCGGTGACTTCATTGAGGACAGCGCTTCGGCAAATCCGGAACAGCTCGCCGAAGAGCACGCGCTCACTGAGGCCATTAACCAGGTCCTCTCCACTCTCACCGAAAGGGAGAGGGAAGTCGTTATACTCCGCTTCGGTCTCCAGGGCGAACGTGCCCACACCCTCGAAGAGGTCGGGGATAAGTTCGGGGTGACCAGAGAACGCGTACGCCAGATTGAGGCGAAGGCGCTGCGTAAAATGCGGCATCCCTCGCGCAGCAGACTCCTCGCCGGCTTTGCCGCCTGATATTCAACTTTAAATGCCAACAAATTTGGCATAGATTCAACCTGAACCCGTAGTCACATCTTTAAAGGGATTAATATAAAGCAGAAGGGAACAAAGCTCTCTTCTGCTTTATTTGCTGTAAACAATAATTGAAGTTCATATTTCCATAAGCACCGCTCTGCAGGGGGAGCCGTCTGTATCTGCAAGATTCAGCGGGGCACAATTCAGAAGATATACCCCGTCCGGAACATCTTTTAGCCGGATGCCCTCAAGCAGCACAACGTCCTTTGAAAGCAATGCAATATGAACCGCCATTGGCGCATCGGTTGGCCCTACACTTGTTGATTCATTACCTATAAGGTCAAGCCCTGCATCTGCAAATTCTTCTGCAGCTTCAATGGTGACAGTGGCATTCCCTTTAATTAGGATTTTCTTTTCTGCGCCCTGACCGGACCTTGCGGCCTCGTCAAGAATAGCCTGTGCATCTGCTGATGAAACGTCCCCTTCATGGCTCACCACATAGCATGGACCGATGAATTTCTCCAGCGGAATCTTGTCTATCCCTTTTCCGTCCTTTAAGAAGTGAAACGGTGCATCCACATGTGTACCGTTATGCGCACACATGGAAAAGGATGTCAGATTATATAAAGCGCCATTGCTCATGCGCATTATTTCTTTCTTTTGCGGGGCCTCATCGCCCGGATACACTTCGCATCCAAAAAGAGGCTGGGTAATATCGTAAATCATTAGCCGTTTTCCTTCCATTCTTCATGATGAAACAGGAATAAATGTTGTTCGAACAATATCTAATGATACCATGTTTAGCGAAACTGTCAATGTGTTTCATTGTTATAAAATGGCTCCTGCCAGATTGGTAGGAGCCGCATTTTTATCTGCTTTTCACTTGTGCTTTCTGATACGATACTGCGATGATTGCCGTAAAAAGGCTGATTAGTACAGCATATATAATGAGAGAGCATTGCACGTTGTTTAACGCTCCGTATCTGAATGTATTCAGGAACGTTCCGAAATACAGCGCCAGTGTAGGTCTCAGCTGCCACAGTTTATTAATCGCTCCCATAGACTCGGGCACGTTGAACAGGCCTCCGAACAGAATGGCTGTGTGAATTGCCATTGTCAACACCGAAGAATCGGTAATATGCGAAACAAGCATATTGGACAGTGCAAAGAGCATACTTGTCACAATTGCAAGGAGGATATATATCCCCAGCATTCTCCCGACGGTAATATTCCATGGGGATGCCGCTATAATACTCTGGATATGGCCGCCGGTCCCTTCAAAGCCGTAAATAACAAGCAGCATCAGGATGCATGAGCCGAGAATCAGCAGCGTTTCAATCAATGCTGCACTTGTTCCCGCAAGTATTTTTGCTCCGCATAAGGGGCCCCTTCCTTTTTTTGTGGAAAGAATGATGGCATCCGTGCGGTTTGTCTTCTCATCAGCATATACACCGGAAAGAGAAATGGAGATGACAATAAACACCGCCCATCCGACAACATATAACACGTTCATTGAATTATAGTAGCCCAATGCATAGTTATAGCTCATCGGCTTTTCTATTCCGTCGAATTCCTTCAGCCATACGTTTAATTCATCGGAGCTGACTTTCATATCATTCGCATCGTCGATAATGTTCTGGCGCATTTTGGCATAATAATTATCGGCTGTAAGGTTCTCGACGTCAGCCCTTGTGCGCATAACATCATAAAGACTGAGAAATACATCGTTTTTATAGATGGCATTTGATGCGTTCATGAACGCGGTTCCCGGGTCATAGGCTGCCAGTTTCTCATAGAGCTCAGGATTTGAGCTCATCTGTTCGTGAACCTCATTATTGTAATTATCAAAGAACTCTTCGTCCATTGGTGTGCCGGTTAGGTTTACCAGAACCTTACGCTGTTCTTTGATATAGTTGATTCCTCCATCCGCGCTCACATATGTTACATTTAAAAGCAGTATGATGCTTATGCCCAGAATAAGAGCAATCAGAACAGATTTCTTTTTAAATATTTTACTAATCTCTGCGAAATACAGGGTCCCAAAATTACTCATCATCTAACTCCTCTTCCAAAAAGTGCTCCAGATAAAAGTCTTCCAAATCCTCTTCAATGTCCTCGAGGCTGCCGTCAAACACAATCTGCCCGTCCTTCATCAGGAGGATCCTGTCGGCAATGTGTTCAACGTCCGATACGATATGCGTTGACAGGATTACAATGCTGTCCTTTCCGAGTTCGGCTATCATGTTTCTGAAGCGCACGCGTTCCTTAGGGTCAAGGCCTGCTGTCGGCTCATCCAGAACCAGGATTTTCGGGTCGTTTAACAGAGCCTGAGCAATTCCCAGACGCTGCTTCATTCCCCCGGAATATGTTCTAATCTTTTTATCCGCAGCGCGGTCAAGATTAACCAGGCTAAGGAGCTCATTACATTTGCGTTTGGCGCTGCTCTTTTCAATACCCTTGAGAGCCGCGATATACATCAGAAAATCTTTGCCAGTAAAATTCGGATAGTATCCGAAATCCTGCGGCAAATAACCGAGAGCATCGCGATACATTTCTTCGGACACCTGCAAATCACCCTGTTCGGTTCTGAAGCAAATGCTTCCGTCCGTAGGCTTTAGTATTCCGCATATCATTCTCATCAGTGTGGTTTTACCTGCGCCGTTAGCGCCCAGCAGTCCGATGACTCCGGGTTTCAGACCGGCGGATAAAGTGTCAACCGCAGTCTTGTTCCCATACTGTTTTTGTATTCCATCTAAGATAAGTTCCATGAGTAATCGGTCCTTTCATTAACGTATTTGATACATTCCATGGCTGTTGCAGTCAGAAGAGCTGCCAGTACGCTCACGCAGGCAAATGCCGGTACTACAGCTATTTTGTTAATCTCCCTAAAAACCGTCGGCAGTAAAGCAGACACCGTACTGACGGCGGCTACTCCATACACGCTTTCACTCCGGTTCCATTTCCTTGTTACAAGGAGCCCGCCCCAGATGCTTATCAGGTACGGAATCAGCATATACATGATAATGTCCGCAGGCTCTACTGTTTTTGCTTCTAAAAAAATCACGCAAACGAGAGCCAGAGACAGAATGCTGAACACGCCAAGCATCAGCATTCTTATCAGCTTGAGAAACTGAGTGGAAAATCTGGTTGTTGTTTCTATTTCATCCATCTGATAGCGTTCCGAGCTTTGGAGCAGAATCATGGGTACCAGCGAGCAAAGCGGGAGGAATGAAGCTATTATCCACATTCCCTCCTCATGGGTATTGTTGACTACTGCCCACGAAAGGAAGAACAGTGCAATGAAAGCAGCCAGGCTTCCGGGGCCCATATACTTAAGTTCAAGCATCAGTATTTCCGAAAACTTGCAGGAACGTTTTTCATGCTCCCGAACAAAGTGCTTGCCGCTCTCTGTTTCCGGTAGCTGATACGCATTGTGCAGTTGTTCTTTGATTCGTCCGTATGCCATATTACTGTTCTCCTTCCATATAATCTTTCATTAGCTTTAGCCCTTCTTTAAGCCGTCTGTTAACAGAAAACCGTGATATACCTAGAATATTACCAATATCCGCGGCAGAAAGGCCGTTTATGTATCGAAGCACTACCATTTCCCGAATGTCCTCAGGCAGCTTTTCTAGTGCCTGCTCTACTGAAACCCTGTCCGAAATCTGCTGTATACTGTATGAATCATCACAGATCTGTTCGCTGTAGTCATCTATGTCAAGATTCTGCGGTCTTCTGAATTCACTGATACACAGGTTCCGTGCAATTGTATACAGATATGCCATCTCCTTACCTGTGTCTTTATAGGTATGACTCTGCCAGAATCTCAAGAATGTTTCCTGCGCGATATCTTCGGCCATAAACCGGTCTTTAGTTTTCATATAACAGTACCTGAGGAGCTTGTCGTACTGCAGTTGTAAATCCATGGATTTTCCCTCCTCTGTATATATAACGGTTTATGCCAACCTTTTGTGCGCAGAAAAAGTAAAATGATCAAATTATTAATTCGATCATTTTACTTTAAAAGCACCTGTCGAAGCAGATGCTAGATTTATATATTGTTTTCCGTCGAGCAGCTGGTAGCTCGTCAGCGCAGTATCATGCAGTTTTTTGTGTGTCGTTTATCGTGATATTTATACAGTTCATGTCAAAGCTGCTTGAGTAGTCGACGGTATCTGCAGCGCGCGCGATAAGCTTGATTCCTATTCCCTTTGCCGGGTCCTGGCTTTCCGAATTGATCTGATTCATGTATTTCACCAAGCTGAAGCTCCTGCAGTTATCGTTAATATTGATGCAGAGCTTTTCATCCACATAGGCAAGATGCACATAGAAGAACTTTCCCTCTTTACCGGAAACTCCATGCTCGAAGAAATTAACCGACAGCTCTTCAATTGCCAGACGGCAGCGCATCACGGCTTTCTCCGACAATCCGATTTTCCTGCAGAATTCGGTTATCTCATCCAAAAATTCAGGCAGCTGCTGCCTGTCGGTTAACATCAGAGCCAGAACGTCTTCGTCTTTCGCGCCGTCCCAGAGATTCAGGAAAATTTTGCTGTCTGCAGTCTTGCCGGATTTATAATAGTTAACGATGCGTACGGTGGTAAGAACAAAGCACGAAAATGCCGCAGCAATCGGATAGACATACCAGAGCCCATCTGCGCCGAAAATCTTGGTCATAATCAAGGAGCAGAACAGAAGACTCAGCAGGTTGTTAAGCAGGGTGAACAGAATCGCAAGCATCTGCCTGCGGATTGCGTTAAGATACAGCACAAACACTCCCACATATCCGTATAACAGAAGTTCCACCGAGGTGCACCTTAGCAGGAGTACCGTCTTTTCAAACAGATCGCCGGAGGAATATCCGTAAATTCTGGCAATAAGCGGCGCGGTAAAATACAGCGCAACGGAAATCACGGTGCCGATGATAAAGTATTTCCGGAGCATGATACTGATTGCATATTTAATTCCGTCCTTATCCTGGCTTACATAGAGATAGCGGACTGTCATCATCAGAGCGCTTCCAATGCTCAGCGCAAATGTGGACAGGAGGAAATTAACCCCGCTCCTGACGGAAAAGGCCGCTGCCGCCATAGTACCGCCCACGGAAACGATAATTATGTTCATGAGAATTGGGCGAAGCATGCTGCAACATTTTTTGATGATAATGGAACGCCCGTCCTTAACAATTTCTACCAGCAGGGAACGCTGCTTTAAGCTGAAGCCATTCCACAGCTTTATCTGAGAGCATTTGAACAGACAGATAACCACAGCGATACCGGTAATGATATTTCCAAGAGACGTGGCAAACGCAAAGCCGAAGAGAGACGGCCGGATAAGTCCAACGAGAATATCCAGCAGCACACTTATAATAACGCCGCCTAAGCCCAGCACTTTCAGGTACTTATAGGCGCTGCTCATAAAGAAGAATACATAGCACACGCTGATAGCCATCATGAAGGGGAATCCTATACTGACGCCCCGTATATAGCATGCGGTCCCCTCCAGCAATTCAGGGTTTGCACCCAGAACAGCCGCTATCTGCCGTGAAAACACGAGTCCTAGTATTGTGAATAGTGTGGATAGCGCAAGAACTGCTGAAATTGCAGTGGTGAAAAGCTCGGAGATGCGCTTCATATCTCCCTTACCGTAGGCCTCGGTAACCTGCAGTTTTACGCCGACTTCAAGCACACTTTCCACAAAAAGGATAACTCCGAAAATAGAACTTGCCAGACCGTATGATGCCAGAGCTGTGCTGTCCAGAAATTTTGAGACAACAAGTCCGTCCACAAATGAAATTATCGCAGTTCCTAGATTCAGAATCATCGCAGATAAAAAGAACCTCTTTCCAATCAGGTTCAATATGCCGCTGTTTTTCGGTTCGATATTTCTGCGCTCTAAAGCTTTTTCCATTATGTTTCTTCTCTTTCCGACATATAGTTCAGCACTATATACTTATCAAGCGGGCTATATAATCCCGCTTGTCCAATTCTTTTTACGCACTTGATATTGTTTATAGTATACCCTTGTTTTCATATAATGACAAGTTCATCCTGAGAAGATTGCCCACAAACGCCACATTTCATCGGGCTACGGATATAATGCGCATTACTGGTTTTGATAGAATCCATTTCTTTTTTTATTATTACAATTGACATATGCTCCGCGGGTCACTACAATACGACGTATCCTTTTGGCCACATTTTCGCTGCTGCGAGAACAGCAGCAATTATGGATGAAGTATTTTTAGAAACAATGGAAGAAGTTAAAGAAATGAAACGTACTCAGGATTTAGTTGCTGAAATAACGGCAGTGCTTGAAGCGAACGGAGATCCCGCTCAGGCAGGAAAGATGGCTGCATATATGCAGAACAGATTTGAATTTGCAGGGATACCAAAACCTGAACTTAAAGAGCTTATAAAGCCATTCCTAAAGGACACTGCAAAAGAGCCATTGAACTGGGATTTAGTATCAGAACTGTGGGACTGTAAATATCGTGAGGCGCAGTATATTGCACTGGAATATTTACAGAAGCATCGCAAGCAAATCGTACCTGCTGACATCGACAGATTGAAGAATTGCGTTGTTGAAAAGTCCTGGTGGGAAACAGTAGATACGCTTGATGCGTTTATAGGAGACATTGTCCGGCAGGACAATGAACTTGTCCGCACAATGCTGGACTGGGCATCATCTGAAAACATCTGGCTCAGAAGGGTTGCAATTGATTACCAGCAGGAGTACAAGGAAAACACGGACACGGAGACACTTGAAAAAATCTTAGTTCAGAATTTGGGAAGCAATGAATTCTTCATTAACAAGGCGATTGGATGGAGTCTGCGGGACTACAGCAAGGTTAATCCCGAATGGGTCGCCGGATTTGTACAAAAATACGGGGCGAAGATGGCTCCGCTAAGCGTAAAAGAAGCAACGAAATATCTGTGATAGAATAGACAAACAACTTTTTGTATAATACGAAGGAAGCATAACAGATAATTTTAGGGGTGTTATATGGCTTTCAGTACACTGTATGCAAGCAGAATACGAATATCCGATGACATACCGAAGGACAAATACTACGCCTCACTGCCCCATTCTCATGGCTTATCCGGGTGCGGAGGTATTCAACATGACGGAGAACGGGATTGAGTCTGTTCCGTACTATGAGACAGAACACTTCCAGGTAACAAAGAACTTTGTCAATAATCCGGACAGATCCTTTAAGTATCTTTTTTGAAACAGCAAAAAAAGGAGTCCTTTCGGGCTCCTCTTTTCTATGCGGGTTTAACCGTTTTATTCTTTTCCTTTTTGTGGTATCATGTATTAACTCAAAGCAAACGTTGAGGATACACTCATGAAAGCAAGACTGTTGAGGAAATAAGAGTTCGCTCAATTATGGTAAAATGTGAGGTGCATGCGCAATGGTAAAAAAGATAGTCAGGGATGTGCTTTTTCTTTCGAGGAAATCTGAGCCGGCGACGGAATCGGACATCAGTGTGGGGCAGGATCTTCTTGATACTCTTGCGGCGAACCGTGCCGGCTGCGTGGGAATGGCCGCAAATATGATTGGTATCAGCAAGCGGATAATAATCGTCAGCATGGGCTTCAGGGATGTTGTAATGTTCAATCCCGTAATTCTGAAGAAGACCGGGGTTTACGACACCGAAGAAGGCTGTCTTTCCCTTGACGGAGTAAGGAAAACCAGAAGATATGAGAATATTGAGGTTGAATACTACGACATGGGCTGGAAGAAACAGCGGGTTAAGCTCCAGGGCTTCACCGCACAGATAGTCCAGCATGAGATGGACCATCTTGAAGGAATCCTGATTTAATGCAGCGGTTTGTTTTCCATTAACACAGAGAAGTAATCTAATAGAAACTATATAACTACAGGAGCGCAAATCCGGGTATTCCTGCCAAGAGCAGAGATACCCGGATGTTTTTAATTTACTTTGATTTGCCGTGTTCCTTGGCACGCTTGTCGTTGATGATATCCATCTCTTTTTCTGTGATTGTTGTAACACCGTTTTCCTTCGCCCAGGCGACACAGCCTTTCAATGCAGTGGGCAGGAACACACGGGGAACATTTAGGAGCTTCATCAACGCGTCATCGGTGAAATGAATATTGGGGTCGGTCCTGTCGGCAGCATATCTGACGGAGGACAGTGTGGCCTGACGCAGTGGCAGAATCTCTGAGGTAAGGCGTGGAGTTTTGGCGAACCAGAAGTTCTTGCTGTCACGGTAACCGTGACAGATCAGAACATTGGGCCAGTCCTTTCCCTTTACTCCATTTATTATATTGTCGTAATACTTGGGCTTCATGAGTATCTTATCTATGCGGAGAATGAAGTGCGAACCGAACTCGGTGGTAACACCGTTGAAGTTCCTGTATGGGGGAGGATATGCACCGTCGACCAGCTCGCGGCCGATATCTTCATCTGCATTCTCCAGTTCGCTCATCCATGTGCACTCAAATGACTGGTAGGCCTCGCTTACAACCATCGGGCGAACACCGTCGGCATCGTCCTCACACAGGCCCTTTTCAAGAGTGAAGCCGAAATTCTTCATCTTTTCCTCGGGGGTGTCACCTGCCCAGCCCTGAGCGACAATCTTCTTGTTGTAACCTCTGCCGGCAGGCATGTAATTGATTGCAACATGCTTACGGCCCTTAAGAAGATGCTGAGCTGTGTTGGAGGAGCTGCGGGCCAGAAGTATAAGTCCGTAGTAACCTCTCTCCTGATTGTCAACATTGCCCTTGGCAATATAGTAGGGGAACACAAGAGAGTAAGAGCCTACCGAAGTGCTGCCGTCCTCGGCTATGCTTGAAACCAGCACGGTGGGCATGGGGATGTAAGAGCTTGTCTGATAGAAATTATCTACTATTCTGAGGTCTTTGAAGCTGCTCATAGTATTTTCCTTTCACACTTATTTTAGTCTGTTTAGCGGTTGAAGTAACCTTTGATACATTTATTATAAGACAATATCCTTAACAGTCAATAAAATTCAGCAGCCACTCTCTAGCAGCGCTTGATAGGATGCCTGATGACGGTTTTCCATTTTTCAGGGGCTACTTTGCGGGCATCGGACAGATAGATTTCATGGTGGATGCGCTTATCCGAGAAATCATTCTCATAACCGTTCTCCGCGATATACTGATTCATGATTTCAACCGTTGCAGGCTCATCGTCAAACGGGCCGGTATGCATAATCTGCACACAGAGGCCTTCATCAACGGTCAGAAACTCCGCGGAAGAGCAGTCCAGCTTTTTCTTCTTTGCTGCAGTCTCAACCGCCCAGTCAAAATCCTTTTCGGTGATAAAATCCGGGAGCCGGATAACGGATATCCAACAGAAGGTCGATTTGTCGCTGTAATCTACTCCGTCAACACCCTCCTGCCACCAGAAGCCTTCAAGCGGGGGCACGACATAATCATAGAAGCCCTCTATGCGATAATCCGTCTTATAGCTCATCTTGAGGGTGTATGCCAAAGCATACAGAACGCCAACCGCCTTCTGATATTCACCGTCCTCATCGTTCGGGTTGCCTTTTCCCCTGACAGCGAGATAGTTTGCCTTCGGAACCGTTACGATTTCCGGTTTGTTCTTCGGCATGTAGAACTCTTTGTATTCCTTTTTAAAATCAAATGCCATAATATCTCCTTTCAATTTATGCATTGAAATACATATCGTAAACAATATAGCCTTGGATTCCGTCCAGGGACCCGGCATATGTCTCCTGACACATCATGAATCGCGGCTCATTCATCGGCCAGCCCCTCGTCGGGAAAATGTTGTATTCAGACGATGTTCTGAATCCCACTTTATTATAGAAATTGAAATTCCCTTCAACCGTTATGCCTTTATATCCCATCTCCTTAACCTTTTCAATTCCCATTAATATCATGGTGCTTCCTATTCCCTGATGGAAATAATCTGCATGAACAGATACCGGTGCCAGCATAACAATTTCAGAAGTCGGGCTGTTATCATGCCCACCCTCACTTGTAGGCGATAAAGGAAAATGCGAGAACATAAAGTGGCCGACCACCTTTTCATCCAGTTCCGCAGCAAAAGACAATTCAGGAATATAGTATTTAGAATCTCTGATTTCCTCCACCAGGGCAATAATATCTGTTCCGTCAGAATAGTCCGTTCCTTCCTGAAACGAACGGAGGATCAGAGAGACAATGCTCTTATAATCCTTATGCTCTTCTGGACGTATTGTAAGTTTCTGATTCATGATATGACTACCTGTCCTTTTTGCGGGCATATATTGGGCCTTCTTCACCGCTTTCTCCCGTCGGTTTGAAGCCTGCTTTGGTCATAACCTTTTGTGATGGGATATTGGACTCTTCCGTTTCAGCCGTAACGCACATTACACAAGGCTGACCTAATGCCCAGTCCGTAACTGCCCTTACGGCTTCCGTTGCATAGCCGCGGCCCTGATACTCATCTGCAATGCCGTATCCTATTTCTGTAATTCCTTCCCGACTTAGGCCTTTGAAGCAAAGCTCTCCTACATGAGTGCCATCCTTCAATTCAATCATCCAGATTGCATACCACTCCCATTGCTCCGGATGCGACAGGCAACCATCCAGCATTTCCGTGTAAGCCTCTTTCAGAACATCAACAAACTGTTCTGAAATGAACGCTTCCATCTGTTTCTGAGACGCCGGGTATATTATTAACCGGTCTGTTTCCAACGTGTTTTTCCCCAACGCTTTTTTCCAATCTTCTTTTGTGAGACGTGTGATATGTTCAGTGCGGATGTCATCCATCAGTTTCCAATGTATGTCCTTATCTGTATGATGATAGATGAAGCCGCATTTTTCCTGCACCCGTTTAGATTTATAATTACCGTCGAAATAGCCGCACCACAGCGTTTCAAGCTTCAAATCCTTGAAGGCATGGCGAATCAGCTCATTAACGGCTTCCGGCATGATACCCTGTCCCCAGAAGGGCTTGCCGAGCCAGAATCCGATTTCGCCTTCGTTTTCCTTAAGCTCCAGATTGCTGTTTTCAATCATTAGTCCAACAGCCCCTATAGCCGTATTGTCAGGCTTCAGGCAAATCGCATAGGTTTCCGGAACGGCTAAAACCGTTTGGATGATTTCTCTGCTGTTTTCCACACTTGTATGAGGCGGCCAGCCGGCGATAGGCCCCACATCAGGGTCCTTTGCATATTCAAATACACTCTCCGCATCCGATTCGTCAAATGGGCGGAGAATCAGTCTTTCTGTTTCTAAAGTCATTCTATTTCACCTTTTCATTGCATATATTCGGGATAATATTGTTCCTTACAGGTCAAGTTCAATCAGCCCGTCAATATCCTTTTTTATCAGCGGAGCCATACTGTCTTTATATTTAGATAAGTCAATGCTTATGAGCTCATTGCGGATAGATTCACACAGCTCCGGGCGGAAAAGGACAAGCTCATAAGCGGCTGCAAGGCACTGCCTTACTACGGTCGGCTTCCCATCGTGGAAAAGCTTTAGCATGCGCGGGAGAATCGCTAAAAGTTTTCCTTTCTCATCCCATCTAGCCTGCGCGCAGCACAGCTGAAACGCTCTGGTTCTGCTATAGGACTTTTTATCCTCAAGCATTTCGGCATATACCGGGAGATAGGTGTAATACCTGTCTGTTCCTGCGGATTCTGCGCAGATTTCCTTCACTTTGGCGTATGCTTTATTTTCGTCTTTTCCGCAGATAATGTCCATAAAACGCAGGTATTCCATAGGGATGAAGCGGATGCCGTCCTTTTCCTGTACATCTTCCTTCTGCCTAAAGCCGAGCTTTGTATATATGTCCTTTGCATAGATGGAGGAATTCACAGTTATGATATTGGATGTGCTTTCGTTAAGCACGGTCTCCCATAGTTTTTTTCCTATGCCCCGACCCTGATGGCATCCGTCAACAAAGAACAGGGCTACGTGACTGCCTTCGTTACGCAAGGCTATTATACCTGTCATCGCATTATCTTCGAAGGCGCCGTAAGCCGAAAGCATATTTAGGAATTCTTCGGAATGGATTGCATTGTAGAACGCCATTTTCCCGTCTTCGGGATAATTTACGGCCTCATAGTCGCAGAAAACCTTCCAGACGAGATCTAGCGAGCTAAACAATTCTTCTCTTGTTAGAGCTCTGATTTCCATTCTATGTTCAAACGTCTCCTTTATATATTTCGATAAAGCTTCTAATAAACCCATCCAGCTTTTCCATTGCCTCAGGCTCCCTGGCTGGATCGCGGTCGCAAAGGTGAATAAGTGAGGTAATCGGGGAAGTATATGAAAATGCAAGCATGTCCGGGTCGCATTTCTTTATGCTTCCGTTTTCCATCATTGCGGCAAAGATTTTGGTGAACATCGTCTCCATTCCGTAGAGGAAATAATAATCAGCCAGATTCCGTATTCTTTCATCGTGGAACTGTTCTGCAAGGAGGAGCTTTCTGGTCTGAATGATTCTCTTGTCATGAACGGTAAAATTAACCATCCTTTTTGTCAGCTCAGCCAGCTCATCCGTGCTCTGAGGAATAGGGGGCAGTCTGTCCGGTGAGCCTAAATTCTCCTTGTAATATGATTCCATCATGTCAATGACTGCGTTGAAAACCGCCTCTTTGCTCTCAAAATGACGATAAAGCGCAGACTTTACAATTCCCACCGCTTCAGCAATATCCTTCAGATTTGTTCCCGTATAACCGTCTCTTGAAAATATTTCGAGTGCGGCCTCCAGAATTTTTTCTCTTGTGTTCTTAGCCATATTCAACCCTCTTTCACCGATAATAGCAATGTGACCCGTAGTTCACATGTATTATAGTGAACTGCGGATCACTTTTCAAGTGGCTTTATTTATTTTTTCGATTAACTGCCCGGTTTTTCGGGCTTTGAACCGACGCCGGTTTCCTGTGAATCCTCTGTGTCAGCGCGCACTCTTTCCCATACGGGTTCAGCGTATCCGGCTATTGTATCAGAAAGCCCCGTCACTCGTTAATAATAAGCTTCAGAACATCGGGTCTTGCATAATGCCCGACGGCGTCATGCTCCATCTTGCAGGCAGCCGGCAGGTTCATATCCAGGTCAGCATAAATTATGGTCTCCTCATCCCAGACCGGTTCGGTTGCATAGTGCCCGTAGGGGTCTATTATGCAGCTTCCTCCGCGGCATACCATATCAGGAAAGCGGGAGATTGTGTCCTGTTCATGAAGGTCGGAAGGGTATGAGGCTTTCGTCACTATCATATCCGCATTGATGAAATAGCATTTGCCCTCAATCGCAATATGCTGAATCGTGGCCTGCCATTCGGGATTGTCATTTGTATTTGGAGAAATGTAGATGGTAATCCCTTTTTCGTAGAGTGCAACTCGTGCAAGGGGCATGTAGCTTTCCCAGCAGATCAGACTGCCGATTGGACCCCAGGGAGTCTCGGTTATGGGGAAATAGTCCTTGTTTGCATCACCCCAGACCACACGTTCAGTGCCTGTTGGCTTGAGCTTGCGGTGAACCTTGTATGAACCGTCGGGTTCAAAAATTGCATTGCTGTTATATAGCGTTCCTAATACGGTGTCTCTCTCCGAGAATCCCATACTTATATATGCGCCGGTTTTCCTTGCCGCATCGGCAAGAGCCTGGAATTCCGCTTCACCGGCGACCAATGAGTTGTCGTAATAGCGCTTCCAGTCAAGCCTCCCGTCCGCGGTTCTCTTTCCCATGCTGAAGCCGAAGTTCATCCCTATCGGATATCCTGGTATGAAAAGCTCAGGGAAAACTATCAGGTCGGGCTTTTCGGCTGCGGTCCTTTCAATGTACTCAAGTGCTTTGGAAAGCGACGCCTTTTTATCGAACATCACAGGCTCCGCCTGTATAAGCGCAACCCTACACACTTCGTTGATATCCTTCATTCTTGATTTCTCCTTTATTCTTTCTTTTTAGCAATCGGCGGATTATTCTACAGTTCTTTGAGTATCAGTTCGGTTTCACCGGGATTCAGACCGAGTTCGATTCTTTTTACTCTCGGATCTTTTTTGTAGTGGGTACGGACAAAATCCCGCAGAACGGTTCCGCCATGGTATCCGTGAACGACCGTCAGGCGGAACACCTCACCCTTGTTCTTCTTGAGAACGGAATCAATGCTCACCTTGGCCTGTTCCTTTGTCATATCATGAATGTCTATTGTTTCAAATGCTCTCATTTATAGTTTCTTTTCTCTTAAGCTTGCCAGAACCGTTGCCCGGTCGGACTTCTTTTGAAGTTTTTCTGCAATTTCATCCACATTTGATTCTTTTGTTACACCAGGATAATCCTGTTCGAAACGAATTAACAGTTCTCTGGTCTCTTGTTCGCCATTTACTGCCTGTTCAAACAATTCCGTAAAATGTCCGTCCTGCATGACATTCATAATAAAATTCTGCGAGTTCTCAGGCAGAGAATCCCAACTATCGTACAGATCAGAGACGGCCTTCTGTATTCGTTCCAATGTTATATAATCGTCTTTCTTTTCGTGCTCTGATAAAATTCCAAGAACATCTGAAAGATCACTCTTATACTGTCTGCCGGAACGAAGCTTCATGGCAATTAAGTATTCTGCCGCGACAGTCCGAACTGTAAGCACATTTGAATACGTTCTGTAATACTCAGAAAAGCGAATTAATTTGGAGGAATATGACTCCGTTCTCATGAAATCCTGATTCAGCCAACCGTTGGGGAGATTGAAGCGGTCTCCAACATGATTAATAACATCCTTCATTACAGAAGCTGCCCGGATAACAGCATCTATGTCAGTTGTCATATCTCTGAAGCCATAATTTACAAGCACGGAGGCACCGCCAATCAATACCATTTCCGCCGGCATATTCTTTCCAATCTGCTTCCGGTATTCCTTTGCAACTTCTTTTAAATAGGTATCAATATTCTCTCTTGTAAATTCTATCGGTCTATCAAATGACATTTCTTACCTCGTTTTCAATTATGTTGAACCGTTTGAATTCCGGAATGGCATTCTTTGCTGCCTGTTTTAATTCTTCATCACTTTTGGAAGCGGCTGATATGGCGAGAACACTTGCAGGATAGACGGTTTTGTCCAGTTTGCACTGTCGAAGGTCATCATACTCATCGCAAATAGGCACATTATTCTCCCTGCTGATATAGTCAAGCATGGCTAGAAGATACAGGCTTTCGGGATACCATTTCCGGTCGTAGTACATGCGTATATCCTGGCTTTCCAATGTATCTATGATGAAATTAATGTCACCCAGTTCTTTTAAGCGGTGACAAATAGTGCTCTTGAAATTTTCAAAGCTGCTGCGGTGAATCAGATATGGGGCAAGAAGATTCTCCATCGGTATATCTAGCGCATTGGCAAGCTTATATACGGTTTCTGCACTGCATTTTTCGAGTTGGGCTCTGCCGCTTACTATATCATTGCATGTGGCATATGGAACAGAACTCGTTTTCGCCAACTTGTAAATTGACATATTCTTTTCTCTTAATGCGCTCTGTATGGTCACCGCCAATCACCTACTTTCATAGCAATTATAACGGTCAACCGATATAATGTCAACTGAGATTCAAAAACTCAGTAGGATTTGATGTAGTTTTCTCATCAAATTATAAACGGGAATGATTTGCAAATACTTGTACTGCGTAGTAAAATCTAGACATATTCAATTATGAAACAGCAGAAAGGAATACCTAATATGAGCAAAAGACCGAACATCCTTAAACTGTGCTCAAAGATCAGCCTTGAGGGACTGACCTATGTCGGCATTACCTACAACGACTGTGAGTACAAAATGTTTGACACCCTTCTTGATGATGACATGTGCGAAATCATGCTTCACATGAGGCTTGAGACACCGCGCACACCGGAAGAGATTGCTAAGAGAGCGAACCGCGATGTGGAATTCACCAAAAAGCAGCTTGAAAAGCTCCTCTACGTCGGTGCAATCAGGGAGACCGATACGGACGGTGTCCTCAAATATCACTACACAGTCTGGGTACCAGGTATCATGGAAGATGTCCTCGGAAATACCGAGCAGTGTGAAAAGTATCCGATTCTCGGCGAATGCTTTGAGGAATACACGAGAAAGAGAATTGCTCTTCTTGCCCCAATGCTCGGCACAGGTATGTGCTTTATGCGTGTAATGCCGGTTATGAGTTCAATCGAAAACAGCACACGCAAAGCCGAGTATGATGAGGTCTCAAAGCTCATAGAGGATGCGAGCTTCATCTCCGTAGGACCCTGCTCATGCCGCCGTTCCAGAAGGCTCATGGGTGAAGGCTGCGGCCACCTTGAAGAGGATATGTGCATCTACCTCAACGAGAATGCAAAGGCATATGTCAAGAGCGGAAAGCACAGACAGGTTTCCAAGGAAGAGGCTTACGAAATACTCAAGCGCGCTGAAGATAACGGTCTTGTTCATGAAGTGGACCAGACTCTCGGTTTCCATGAAGCTCCAGGTGCTATTTGTAACTGCTGCGGCTGCTCCTGCTATTCTCTCCGAATTGCAGCGATGTTCCGTAAACCGGATGGTATACGTTCAAACTACCGTGCGGTCGTAAATCAGGAGAACTGCGTAGCCTGTGGTTCCTGCGTTGAGAACTGCCAGACGAATGCACTCCGTCTTGGCACAAAACTCTGCGAAAAGAATCCCACCGCACTTCCTGACGAGCACATCCCCGAAAAGTCTACGCTCATCAATCCGAAGACCTACAATGTAAATTACCGTGAGAACCGTTCAGACGTTGTTGCAACCGGCACTTCCCCCTGCAAGACGGCCTGCCCGGCTCACATTGCCGTACAGGGCTATCTGAAGCTCGCCGGTGACGGCAGATACAAGGAAGCACTCGAGCTCATCAAAAAGGAAAATCCGTTCCCGGCAATCTGTGGACGAATCTGCAACAAGCCCTGTGAGGAAGCCTGCACGCGTAATCTTATTGATGAGGCCGTTGCCATTGACGACATCAAGAAGTTCATTGCAGAAAAGGATCTGAGTGCGGACACCAGATATATTCCGCCTATGCTCAACCAGACCGGCAAGAAGTTTAATCAGAAGATAGCTGTCATCGGTGCAGGCCCCGCAGGCCTCAGTTGTGCGTACTTCCTTGCCGTCAAGGGTTATCCTGTAACCGTATTCGAAAAAGAAGAGAAGCTCGGCGGTATGCTGACTCTCGGCATTCCTTCCTTCCGTCTCGAGAAGGATGTTATCAATGCCGAAATTGACATTCTCAAGGAGATGGGTGTTGAATTCAGGACCGGTGTTGAAGTTGGGAAAGACGTGACGCTCGACGCTCTGCGTGAAGAAGGCTACAAGGCATTCTATCTGGCCATTGGCGCCCAGTCGGGTGCAAAGCTCGGAGTTCTCGGTGAGGACCTAAAGGGTGTCATGTCCGGTATTGACTTCCTGCGTGATGTCAATCTCGGAAAGAAAACTGACATCGGCAAGAAGGTATGCGTAATCGGAGGCGGCAATGTTGCTATTGACGTAGCACGAAGCGCTGTCCGCCTCGGTGCTGATGTAACGGTTGTATACCGCAGAAAAGAGGAAGACATGCCTGCGGATCCCGAAGAGGTTGCGGAGGCGAGAGAGGAAGGTATCAAATTCCTCTTCGAGCACAAGCCTGTTGAAATTTTGGGCAAGACCAAGGTTGAAGGTCTGAAGTGCGAAGGTGATGAGTGCAAATGTGATACAATAATCTCAGCAATCGGTCAGAAGATAGTTCTCGACGGTTTCGACGTGAAGACCGGAGAAAAAGGCAATATCCTTGCCAACGAGAAAACCTGGCAGACATCCGAGCCTGACATTTTTGCAGGTGGCGATGCAGTTACCGGACCGAAGTTCGCCATAAATGCGATTGCCGCTGGCAAAGAGGGTGCAATTTCCATTCACCGCTTTGTAAACGAAGGACAGACTCTTACATTTGGCCGCGATAACCGGGATTATTTCTCAATCGATAAGGATAATATCATGTTTGCCCTTAGTTCCTTCGATACGACTCCGCGCCAGAAGAGCAGATCTGCCTCCGCTGACAAGGCAATGAAGACCTTCTCCGACCTCCGCGGCACTCTAACCGAGGAGCAGATAAAGAAGGAAGCAGACCGCTGCCTGGGCTGCGGCGCCGTTGTGCTTGATGAATATATGTGTGTAGGCTGTGGTATCTGCACCACCAAGTGCAAATTCGATGCCATCCATCTGGAAAAGGTCAACGACCACTGCGGAACGGCATACTTCAAGAACATTGGAAGCATCTATGGCAACCTTCCCAATGCCACAGCAAAAGCAGTAAGCAATAAAATCAAATATATGGGCAACAAAAAATAATTTTCCCTTTTAAGAAAAAGCAGCTTTGAACTTTTCAAAGCTGCTTTTTTAATAATTCGCAAGAAGAACCATGGGAGGAACTCTGCTCCTATTATATTAGCGTCAGCATCTGTTCCAACTAGCTTGCCGACCCGATTTTTGTTTTGCAACAAAACTTGGCGCATTGTTTTGTGTAAAGGAAAGAAATTTGGCGTAATATTGGAATACGCTGAGAAAAATGGTATAATATCAATATGTTTAATGAAATTCTGGGTGGAAGCCTGAGGGTAATCGGATACGCTGTGATTTTTGCAGGCTCGGCCTTTGTGCTGAGGCTGCTTGTGCGTATTCCTGACGAGCTCTTCAGGAAGCTGCTGCACTGTATTGCCCTCGGGGCGCTGATTCCCTTTGTGTTCGCATTCGAACACTGGTACTGCTCTGCGCTGTCGATAATTATCATAGCGGTGCTTCTCCTCCCGGCTTTGATACTGGCGGGTAAAATACCGGGTTTCTCGTCATTTATCTCGGAGAGAAAAAGCGGAGAGATGAAGTTCAGCATGCTTCTGTTCTTTAGCAGCTATGTGATAGCAATCACCGTATGCTGGGGTCTGCTGAAAGACAGATATCTCGTGCTGGCAAGCGTATATGCCTGGGGGTTCGGAGACGCTGCCGCTGCGCTGATAGGGAAGCGCTTCGGAAAAGTGAAAATTCCTTTTCCTCACGCGGATCACAACAAAAGCATTGCCGGCACCAATGCAATGTTTTTCACTTCTTTTGTTGTTACGGCTGTTATACTATACCTCCGCGGGGGGATGAGCCCTGTGGGATACGTCGCGGTGCCCTTTTTTACGGCAATTGCTGCAGCACTGTCTGAGCTATACACACCGGACGGTTTCGATACCATCACCTGCCCTATGGCGGCCATGCTTGTTCTGATTCTCCTGACGAAGCTTTTTGGCGTCTGAAGGGATGAGATTTGGCGGTGTGTTGAAATAAATTGATGAAAAATGGTATAATAACTTAGATTTGAATGTTTGCATAATAGGATGAGAAAGTCCTATGCAAATATTAAGGAGGATTTAATTATGAAGAAGAAAACCGGTGTTGTTTTCGCTCTGCTTGTTGCAGCATGTCTGCTGCTTACAGGCTGCGGTGCCAAGACAGCCTCTGAACAAGCTGCGGGGCCTCAGCAGGAGCTTCTCTCCGGCATCTACACCGCCGAACTTACTATAAAAGGCTACGGCACCATCCGTTTTGAAATGGATGCGGACAAGGCGCCGATTTCTGTTACCAATTTTGTAAATCTTGCAGAGTCCGGGTTTTATAACGGGCTCACTTTCCATCGTATCATCGACGGCTTTATGATGCAGGGCGGCGCCTCCAAGAGTGAGAAAACGCCCGCCATTCGAGGTGAATTTTCCGCTAACGGTGTGAAAAACGACCAGTCTCACACCAGGGGAGCGGTATCCATGGCCCGGACAAACGACATGAACTCCGCCAGTTCACAGTTTTTCATCGTACACAAGGACAGCACCTTCCTGGACGGGCAGTACGCATGCTTCGGCTATGTTACTGATGGAATGGACGTGGTGGACGCTATCTGTGAAAACACACCAGTGACCGACAATAACGGAAGCGTCTCAGAGGAAAATCAGCCGATAATCGAAAGTATTGTTATCACGAAAGGGTGAACTCAAACTGAGATAATCCGTATTATATAAAACAAGGGCTATGATTTATTATCAAAATCATAGTCCTTGTTATCTTATTCGTTTCCCTGGGGCGTTGCTTCGCATTCGCGTAGCTTATCGAGTTTTCTGTTCCTGAAATACAGAATGAAATCTGCACTTACCATTAGAAAATTCAGAACGTAGAAAAACATCACATACCACTTAAAAGACGGTGCAACAAGCTTTGAAATAATACCAAAGATATATCCGACCAGAATAAGCACAAGAAATACTATGCTCTTACCCTTTGTCGTCCTCACCTTATACGATTTGACGACATTGAACGGCCATGATGCCCCGAAAGTGACCATCATTATAATTTCAAAAAGTTCTGATAGTGTCATATTTCACCTCAACAAGTTCTGATATAGTTGCCTTTATCTGATTTTACAACCTCCAGCTGGGTGGGGATTGTATCCTCCAGTACTGCGACATGACTGATTATGCCTATTGTTCCCCGGCCTTTGCGCACGCTGTCAAGAATATCCATTGCGTCGTCAATTGAACTGTCATCCAGGGTTCCAAATCCCTCATCGATAAACAGGGCTTCAATCTGAACTCCTGATTTCTGGGCGACTGTGGACATTCCAATGGAAAGGGCAAGAGAAACCAGGAATTTTTCTCCTCCGGAAAGCATTGCCACCGGTCTGCCTTCCTTTTCCGGGCTTCTGTTGTCGTGAACCTTAAGCTCAAGCCCGCTCTTGTTGCCTACGCCTTTTTCATCCGTTCTGAACAGTGTGTACCTTCCACCGTGCACCTTCTGGAGCATTTCGTTTGCTTCCCCGATAATCTGGTTAAACATGACGGCAATAACATAACGCTCCAATCCCATTCCAGTGTCTCCGCGGAGCTTTTTGGCAAATGTAAGGTCATTTTCTGCCTCGTGAATCTCCGCCATATAATGTTGATACTTCCCGCTCAGGTCCCGCTTTTTCTTTTCTAAGCGTGTAATCTCACTTGTAAGCTTCGCTTCGAGTTCCTTGAATCTGTTGTTTTCATCTTTTATTTCATCCTGACGTTCCGTGAATTTAGAGCTGTCCGGTTCGGATTTTCCTTCAAGCTTTTCCTTGGTTTCACGAAGTCTTCTTTCGTTTTCTTCCCATTTTGCTTCATACGTAACTATCTTTTCATGCAGACTGTCCAGTTCCGGCTCGGGAAGCAGCACTGACTTTGCATCGCCAACTGTGGCAAAGTCATTTTTCTTTATGGCTTCATTGAGGCACTCTCCGGCTTTGGAGTATGCCTCCTGTGCCTTGTCTCTCTCCCTTTTGGCTGTATCAATCCTGGTGAGCAGCCCCGAATAATCATCATGAGCCTTATCGCATGCTGCTTTAAGTTCTGCTGTCTTTTTATTGAACTGCTCTATCCGGTCATTTAGTTTATTAATTCTATCATTGAGCGCCGTGATATCCGAAATGTCCTCCACAAGGTTGGCTCTTGCAGTTTTTAGCCCGGCTTCGGATTCTGCCAGAGCGTTCTTTTTTTCATTGTAAGAGGTTTGAGCCACCTTGTATTCCGTTTCGCACTTGTGTGACTCTTCGTCCTGAGCTTTCCACCTTTCTTTTGCAGCTTCCGCCAGATCCTCTTTTGACTTCATTTCTTCCTTGGAGACACTGTCGGCCGTCTTCTGCGCCGGATTTGGATGGCTCTCGCTTCCACAGACCGGGCATGGTCTGTTGTCCTCGAGCTCCGCAGCCAGTTCACCGTAAATTCCCCTGAAGTGTCTTATGCGGTAGTCTTTGGACTCACTGTCCGCCGTCTCAAATTCCTGATACAGCTCGGTTGCTTTTTCTTTTGCCTCTTTAGAGCTATTCTCAGCCTTTTTGAGAGCCGCTTCTGCTGCGCTGAATTCTTTTGAGAGTTTTTCCTTTTCTCTCAGCAGTTTATCAAAGCTTTCATATACGTCAGCTTTGGATTTATATTCTCCTATCTGCCGCTGCAATTCATCAGTGTCCAAAACGCTATTATGCTTCTCAAGCGTTTCTTTTGCCGAAGCTTCGGCGGATTTCATTGCGGATTCTTTGTCCGTTAAAGCCTTCAGGCTGTTTTCGCGGTCGTAGAAGTCCTTCTCTGCTTTTTCATAGTCCTCAATTGCTTCCCGGACCGGCTCGGCCTTCTTTGCCCGTATGTATTTCTCATTCAGAGACGCTATATATTCCTTTTCTCCGAGCAGCTTATCGCGGTCCTTCTGAAGGTCGTGAAGAGGCTTGAACTGTTCAACCAGAGCATAGTCCTCATTCAGTTTTTCCCGCTTCCCGTCTGCATCAAAGGCCTCATGTGCAAGCCGGTTTTTTTCCCGCTCCTGTGAATAGCCTTCGATTTTTTCCCCGAGTTCTTCAAGGGATGTGAGCTCTTCCTCCCTAAGGGAGTTGTTCACGTACACTTTAATTGAATCCA
>R28__coassemble_237_pt1 | contig 27585 bp, 23 predicted proteins | sample R28__metabat2_high_PE_003 | metagenome-assembled genome bin R28
ATATCAAAGAGGTAGCCCTATGAAGGATAATGAGTATATCGAATTATTTGAGAAATATCTGAGAGAGGACAAGAATGCGTCTGAGAACACCATCGCCTCCTATTCTAGAGATATCCGCCAACTGAGCGATTATCTTAGGACCGAGACCGGTCACGATCTTGAAACCGCAACTGATGAGGATCTCGGTGATTATATAGGGATGCTCAGAGAGGGCGGAAAATCCGTTTCCACCGTTTCAAGATGCATCGCCTCCATAAAGAACATGTACACTCACTTCAACATCACCCAGCAGCTCAAACATAACCCAGCGCTGAAGCTGGTGCCTGAGAAAAGTGAGAAGTCTCTTCCAGAGATTCTTACGAACGAGGAGGTCAATCTCCTTCTCTCCCAGCCCAGACCCATTGACCTTAAGGGTATTAGGGACAAAGCAATGCTGGAGCTGCTCTATGCCACAGGTATCCGCGTGTCTGAGCTTATTGATTTAGACCTCGAGGACCTGGATCTGGACACTTCATGCATCGTCTGCAGAGGAAAGAACAAGGAACGTATGATTCCCATCTATCCCGCTGCAGCTGAGGCTCTGGACAGCTATATCCGTCTGGCACGCCCACAGATGGTTGCAGAATCCGACGAGGATGCGCTTTTTGTGAACGTGTCCGGTGAGAGAATGTCCCGTCAGGGCTTCTGGAAGCTGATTAAACACTATGCGGCAAAGGCGAATATCAAAAAGGATATCACCCCACACACACTGAGACATTCATTTGCGGCACATCTTCTGGAGAATGGCGCCGACATCCGTGCGCTGCAGAACATGCTGGGGCACTCCGACCTGTCTTCAACCCAGATGTATTCGAATCTTGTGAAGCAGTCTCTTCAGGAAATTTATAACACCTCCCACCCCAGAGCGTAGGCGGCCGGTGCTTATAATAAAGAAATAAACTTGGGATCTGTTAGGAAAACGCAGAGGTATACCGTTTGGCAGCCTCTGCGCTTTTATTTTATATATTATCTAATTAATGATTATGATTCCGCCCTCGCCTGTCCCGTTGAAGCCACCTTCGGGAGCCCATGGGTTAGGGTCATATCCCCAGTTGTCCTCGGGGCTGTTCGGCACGGGTTCAGGCTCCTGGACATTTTCTCCGCTGTCGTCGGGGTCGTTAGGCTGTTGCCCATTTCCTACGATGACGACAGGGTTGTCGTCCGGCAAAACGTCGTCACCTGTGATAATTTCAGGTGGCTCCGGCCTTGGAAGCGGTGTCTCCTCCCTTGCACTGGGTTTCTCGTTCAGTCCGCCAAATAAGCCCTGGCCGAAGGAGTGCTCGAGATTCCGGTAGGCTGTGGCATTGCAGGCAGGCAGATAATTTGAAACATCGTCTCTGCTGTGGGTTTCTGAGATGTCTGCATCGGTTCTGTTGAAGTAAGCATAGGACACAGGCCAGGAATCATCCCAGGTCACATCCACATTATAGTAGCCGTCATCCAGCTTCACGATATTCCAGGCATGGCTTCCGTTGGAATATCCTATCACGTAATAGGTCGGGATGCCGAGTCTTGTCATGACGCACTGAAACGCCCTAGAGTAGCCTGCGCATACGGATCTGTGCAGCACAAGTGCACTGTATGCGCTCTGGCACAACCGCTCGTTGACGTCATAGTCCGTGTTCTTTGCGATATAGTCGTGGACGTATTTCTCTCTGTCGTAGTTGGAGGCAAGCCCCAGGGCACCGCTGAGCACCTCCTGAACTGCAGCCTCAAACTTAGGCTTCGCCTGGGCAATCTCCTCCGCACTCATGTTGTAGTTGAGAGCGACCTGAACGCATATCCCCTTTTCCGTATACAGGTAGCTGTATTTGGTCTCAAGCCAGAAAATTTCCGGATGGTCGTTGAAAAGAGCCTCAACCGCCCTCTGGGCCTCCTTAGTGGTAGCTCCGTTTGTCACTAAAAAGCTCTGACTGTATTCCGCGGCATTTGCGTAGGCCTTTTTGTAGACCTCCTTACCTTTCTCGCTGAGGGTTGAATAGTAGGGATAGAACTCAGCTTCGAAATCTCCTACCGCCGCGCTGATTCCGCTGTCATGAAGCGATGCCGTCTCGTCATCGCTTATCATCTGACCTTCGGAGCTTACGGGGATATAACTGCTTATGGATGAAATCGTTGAAGCAGCGAATTTATAGACATTCTCCTCCAGACTGCTGCCATCTCCGTAAATTCCGTTGAGTCCAAAGAGAAGGCAGTACAGACCAAAGCCGAAACCGGCCAGAAGCAGAAGCTTCAATATTAATCTACCGAGTTTTTTCAAAAAGCGCATTCCCGGGTTTCCTTTAATAATAATTTTCCGACGCAGTTGGTATTATACCACACCGCGCCGGATAAAGAAAAGAAAGAAAAGAGAGGAAAGAGATAATGGATGCAATACATTTTCCGTATTACGTGGGGTATTGTAGCATAAGCTTATGAACGAATATCGATAATCAGATGAACAAATTGTAAACACGGTAACGATATGCGCTAACCCAGCATGTTGCTGAGGAAGATTTCAATTCCAATGGCAATGAGGATTATTCCACCGAGGATTGAAGCCTTGCCCGCAAGTTTGGCACCGAACTTCTTGCCGATAATCAAGCCACCGATGCATATTACAAAGGTTACCACCCCGATAATCAGGGCCTCCACCAGCGCCATCTTCCAGTTGAGCTCCGCTATTGTGAAGCCTACGGAAAGCGCGTCTATGGAGGTGGCAATACCCTGGAGCATCAGCGCCCAGAAGCCTACCGCAGGTTTCTCCGCCTCGGAGTCCTTATTCCTGATTCCCTCTATAAGCATCTTTCCGCCTATATAGGTAAGGAGTATCAGGGCAATCCATGGTATGAACTTCTGAAATGCTGCAAAGGCCTGCGCCACAGTTTTTACGCATATCCACCCTATCAGTGGCATGGCTATCTGGAAGAAACAGAAGGTTCCCGCTATAAGGCACATTCTCCTTTTGGGCATACCGGGTTCATTCAGACCGTTGGACAGCGATACGGAGAATGCGTCCATCGCAAGACCAACTCCGAAAAGAATGCTGTTTAGGAAAAACACGAAACTCCAGCTCATCAGAGACCTCCTTGGCAGACAAAAGTATAGGCATTATACACCGCAGCGCAAGAAATATCCAGTCCATTTTAGTTTATTTTCAGTTTATTGAATCGGGTTATGCTGACCTCATATAGGTCGTCTGCAGTATTTTACCCTCTATAACAAAACAATTCTCTCTCCAAACTATCCACGTGCAGGCGATGAAAATCCCCGGGAAGACGGTTTCCCGGGGTATTTTTTATCTTAATAGAAGAGCTTTGCAATGGGACTGTCTGCGTCCAGAATAAGGGTCTTCTCCTCACCTGTCATGGACTCCTCGAGGGCATCCAGAGCAATCATGAAGGTGTAAAAATCGGCTTCCTCATCCGTGTCGTAGACCTCGGCAAGAATTCGCATGTATTCCGCGTCGCCCTCTGCGCGCAGTTCGGCAGCCTTGGCTTTAGCCTCGGAGATTGTAATCTCAACCTGCTTGTCTGCCTTGTTGCGGATTTGCTTCGCTTCGGCGTTGCCTTCGGCCGTATAGGACGCAGCGATGTTGTTGCGTTCGGATATCATTCTGGTGTATACCGCATCCTTGTTATCATCCGGCAGGTCAAGGGTCTTTGTCTCAACCGCGAGAATCTTTATTCCGTAGCGGTCGAAGTTGTCACCTATATTGTCCATGACCAGTCTGACCACCTTGCCGTCACGGCCGGAGATTATTGTCTCCTGCTTTTGGGAGGAAATGACTGTTTTGAGGGAGTTATAGACAATAGCATTGATTCTGCTCTCCGCGTTGCTGATGCTTCCCGAAAGGGACTCGATGAACAGGCGCGGGTCGTTAATTCTCCACATAGCAAAGGAGTCAAGAACCATGGAGTGCTTGTCCGCCGTTATGACATCGCTTATGGGGAGGTCATAGAGCAGAACCGTTTTGGGAAGAGTGCTTGTGCTCTGGATGAAGGGCACCTTGAGGTAGAGCCCAGGCTGGTCCTTTATGTCCTGAACCGCGCCGAATTCCCATACTATTCCATACTCGTTCTGATGCACCACATACATGGAGCTGAAGAGGATAGCAAGAATGATTGCTAGCGCAATGATGAGCGCAAGCTTTGTGACTTTGCCTTTTTTATTTGTGTTTTCCATTACGCCTCTCCTTTCAGCCTGCATTATCGGCGGTATTGCCGCTGGTGAAATCATCAAGCGGCAGAACGGTGTTGACCGTGCTTCCGTCCTTGCCCATAATGATAACCTTCATACCCGGGAATATTTCGGATATCTTTTCGTAGAACAGTCTCTGCTTCGTTATCTCGGGATACTTGGAGTACTCCTCATAGAGCTGGTTAAAACGGGATGCCTGACCGTTCGCCTCATTTATGCGGGCAGTCTTGTAGGCCTCTGCCTGCTGGAGTATCTCATCGGCATCAGCCTCAGCGGCGGGAAGTACCTCGTTTGCGTATTTGTTAGCGTTGTTGATTGAGGTGTCCGCGTCCTGCTTTGCAGTCTCAACTGCCTTGAAAGCGATCTGAACCTCGTTCGTTGGAGGCTCCGCGTCCTGAATTGTGATGTTCACCAGTGTGATTCCTAGGTCCTCCTGCTCAAGGCGGTTGAGTATCTTGTCCTTTATTGAGGCCTGAATCTCACTCTTGCCGGTGGTGATGACATCGTCAACCTTGTAAAGGCCGATTGTATCTCTGATGTAGGACTGGCAGAGCATTTTGAGTATGCCCACGGGGTCCTCTGAATTGTACAGATACTTTACGGGGTCCGTCACACGGTATTCCACATAGAAGTCCACGTTGACGAAGTTGTAGTCAACGGTTATCATCACGGATTCCGTGGGGATAGACTGGTTCGTGCGGGCATCGTAGCCTATGGGGAAACCTTTTGTGGCCTTGGAGACTATATTCTTCTGCTGGATGAAGGGTATCTTGAATTTCAGACCCGAAGTGCTTACGACCGTGGGCTTGCCGAAGGTGGTAATCACTGCGAACTCGTCCTCATTCAGCTCATAGAAGGAGTTGGAGATAACCGAGAGAATGAGCAGAAGCACCACAATCATAATGACTCTTCTGCGGGTCTTTTTAGGGTCCTTGGGTGCTTTCTGTTTGAAGACATCTCCCCCGCCTCCGAAGGGTTTCTTGAAATGATATTCGTTATTGTCCATGTTTCAGTTCCTTTTCAAATATACTAGGTTTGAAAGAAGGCTACCCTTTTTGTGTGGGGTAGCCTTCTGAGTGCTGCTGTTTGGGAATCAGGCATTTTCCATCATAGGAGTCCAGTGAACCTGGCTGTATATGTCGGTGAAGCGGAAGCAGGCATTTGCCGTCTCGGGCTTCTGAAGATACAGATATCCGATCTGGAGACCGTCACCGACGGTGATAGGATCGCTGATTCTGTAGCTGTCGCTGTAGTTGTTGTTGTAATCGTAGTAGTCGGCAACAAGCTCAATCACGTCGTCGCTCTTGAGGATTGCTACGCTGTCTGTGCTCTTGGGCATCGTTGCGGTGTCCCCGTCTATGCTGAACTCAAGTTCATCACCTCTGTAGGCAAGGGACTTGGCTATTGTGCCTGTCTCGCCTGCACGGTAGTCATAGCGGACACCGACTATTGAAGGCTCGTCGTCTACAATTTCAACAATTAGATTTGCTCTCACGCCATTATAGAGCACGGGGATTCTTCCGGTTGCCACGCAACCGTCTTCGCTGTTCACGATGCTCTCAAGGTAGAAGGCACAGTTCCAATCGTTGAGACCCATCCAGATTCCGTCAAATGTGCCGTTGAGGGCACCCTTTGATGTGAAGTAGTCCTGATTGAGGTCAAGACCCAGGTCGATGTAGCCCGCGCCATCGTCAATAAAGAGGTTGAGCATAACTTCCTGAACGAGTGCCCACTGGTCTTCGGACAGGCTAATCTGCATGTTGCCGTCTTCACCCTTTGTCCATACCAGATTGGAGTCGTTGAACTGATTTACAGAGATGAACTGGGCCACATCCTCAGTGTTGAGCGTGCCGTCATCGTAGGTGTCGGAAATGAATCCGGAATTGTCATCGGTTAGACCTCTGACGTTGCCGAGACTTCTGCCGGACATCATCTGCATGAGCAGGGATGCTATATCAGCATATTCAGTGTAATTTGAGCCGTAGCTGGAGCCTGAGTTTGTGGTGTAGCCGGAGTTATATCCTGAACTGTAGCTCGAACCGTAACCTGAGCCGTATGAGCTTGAACCATAGTTGGAACCATAGCCGGAGCTGTAACCCGAGCCGGTGCTGTAACCTGCACCTGAACCGTAGCCGGAACCGAGGAGTGATCCGAAGGGGGATGAGTATCCGCCCGAACTTGCCTGGCCGCTGGAGGCGTAGGTGGCGTATGCCTGGATGCAGCGTGAGTACTCCGAATCCATACCTATGCTGTTATAGGTGGAAATGGCGCTCTTTACGCTGGAGACGCTGCGGTACGGGAAGTAGATTGAAAGGCCGTATGCGTTATTTACAGTATTGGAGGTGCGGTTGTACTTGACGGCGTTGATAATTGTGTTCGCCAGGTCATTTCCTGCGTCTGTGTTCAGGTTGTACGCAAGGTTTGCAAGGTCAACCTGGTCAATTCTGGAGGAAGCTGCAAATTCCTTTGCACTGCCTCGGGCAGTTGAAACCGTCTTGTACTGGTTGTTCTGAATCATTGCGGTTGTGGCCGTTGAGAAGTTGTTCAGCTTTGTGGGCAGAGTTGTGCAGAGCTCTGCAAGGTCAATGACTGCCAGGGTTGTATCCTGACCTCTGCATTTCTGAGCACAGACATCAACGAAATCGTCCACTATCTGTTTGCCCAGCTCCAGGGTGCTGACGCCCTTATTATTTGAGAGTTTTGTGAGCCAGTTGGTGTAGTACCATCCGATGCCCGGTTCTGATTCCTCGGATGCAATGAGGTAATCCGCATAGTCTGAGCACATGAGGGCTGTCTCAGCCGTTGCCATGAGGCAGGCGTCAAAGCCTATGAAGTCAAACTTCACTCCGCCGGCCTTGAGGGCCTTGTCTATGCCGTCAAGGGTCATAGAACCTGCATTCTTGAATTTCTGGTCGTAGCCGTAGCCTGTGAGAGATCCGCCGCCGTGATCCCAGAATATGAGGATGTTACGCTCAGCCGGGAAATTCTTGGCGCAGAACTGGATGTAATCCGCCAGGGTCTCAGGCTTAGTCATTGCAACATTGCCGCCATCGGCAAGTGTCTTGAACTGGCCGCCCGGCAGAAGCTGGTAAACCATGTTGGTCTTGGTGCTCATCAGGTTGTTCTGCCACTTTGAGCAGCCGCCTGCGTAGATAAGGAGGTTCACATCATTACTAAGTGAAGATGACGCCATCTCCTGAAGGTCGCTGGTAGCCATTCCGCTACCGGACTCAAGGTCCGTACCACACATGTAGACCATGATAGTGGTCTTGTCTGTGGCTCTGGGGGTGTAGAACTTAGCCCTTGAACCGGGTGCCACATTGGTGTTCAGAACACCCTGATTACCCTGGGTGCCTCCCTGAGTCCAACCCGTTGATGATATACCCTGGTTGACGTTGGTGTAACCGCCCAGCAGAGAGCTGAGGTCAAAACCGTATGCTGAATTGCCGGAGTATCCCGGGTTCTGCATAGACGCCTGAGGCGTGGGGGTCTGGACTACGGGGGCAGGCGTCTGAATGACGGGTGCCGGGGTCTGTATGACAGGAGCCTGTGTGGCGAATGTGTTCGTCTGGGAGCTGCTGTTGTAGTTATTGGATGAACCCATGCATGACTTCAGAACGAAAATAACGATAATCGCTATGATTGCGATACGCAGAAGCTTCTTCAGATTGAGTCCGCCGCCGTTTCTATTTCCGCTACCGCCATTGCCTCCGGGATAATTTCCACCGCCGTTGCCACCCGTATATCCCTGCTGGGGACGGTATGTACCGGTCTGGTGGTTAGTCTGAGAGCTGCCAGAGGGCTTTTTGTTGCTGTTCATTACAGCCGATGCTAATCCGGCCGCTGCTGCCTTTCCGAGAGCGGAAACAGCTGCGTTGGTGACGACGCCACGGTCATCCTGCGGTTTGCCGGCAGCCTGTTCAGTCTTGCCGCCGGGTCTTCCCTGGTATCCGCCCTGGGAACCTACAGGACCGCCGCCTACGGCTTCACCTTTCTTTTCAACGCTGTGGCCTGCAGTACCGTTGACTTTTCTTGGCATTTAACACTACCTCCAAACATAATTTTCTGTATATATTTTATATCCAAAGCCTTGTAATTGCAATAATCATATTGTGAACAGATAATAAAAATTAGCGGCTAGGATATCAATTAGCCGCTAATTTCAGTGATTATTCAGATATTGTTCGTTTTCATGCCTTTTCGGCTGTTTCTGCTGCTTCTGCCGCGGCCGCTTCCTCTGCAGCCTTAATCTTCGCCAGTTCTTCCTCTTCCAGAACTCTATAAGCCACCTTGCCGACGAGTGTCTTGGGCAGGTCGTCTCTGAACTCTATATCATAAGGCATGGCGTACTTCGCAATGTTCTTTCTGCAGTAGTCCAGGAGACCTTCTTTTGTTCTGTCGCTGGGGTCAATGCCCTGCTTCAGCTTCACAAAAGCCTTGACCTTCTGAATCTTGTAGGGATCAGGAACACCGATGACGCAGCTCATCTGGACATAGTCGTGGGCATCGATGATATTCTCCAGCTGTGCAGGATACACGTTGTATCCGGAGCTGATAATCATTCTCTTTGCACGGCCTCTGAAATACACGAAGCCTTCGTCGTCCATCAAGCCGAGGTCGCCTGTGTAAACCCAGGTAAGTCCGTCTGCATGGTGGCGCAGGGTCTGGGCGGTCTCCTCGGGATTATCCATATATTCCTTCATAACGGAAGGACCTGCAAGAAGAATCTCGCCTTCCTCACCGTAGGGGAGTTCCTTGTCCGTATTGGGCTCCACTATCTTGATGTAGGTATCGGGGAACGGGATTCCTATGCTTCCCTCCTTGAACATCTTCGGAGGAGTGAGACAGCAGGCTGTGACGGTTTCCGTTGTACCATAGCCTTCACGTACCTGGATGGTGGCGTTGTGGTCATATAGGAACTTGTCCAGCTTCTTCTTCAGCTCGATTGAGAGTGAGTCGCCGCCGGAGAATACGCCCTTCAGGCAACTGAGGTCGGCGCCTTCCATTGAGGGAAGTCTGAGCAGGGCTTCATACAGCGTAGGCACACCTGCGATGAAATTGCACTTTTCCTTGACCAGGAGCTTTGCATAGCTCTTGGGAGTGAAGCGGGGAACTAAAATGCAGCGGCCACCCTGTGAAAGCATAGTGTGTATGCATACGCCGAGACCAAAGCCGTGGAATATCGGCATAGCGGAGAGCATCTTATCTCCCGGACGGAACATGGGGTTGGCTGCGACGACCTGCTGGCCGAGAGCGTTGAAGTTCTTGTTCGTTAGAACAATTCCCTTGTTTGTACCGGTTGTGCCGCCGGAGTAAAGAACAACTGCGGGGTCGTCAGCTTTGCGCTGTACCTTGTAGTTGTAGAAGCAGTGTCTGCTCATGCGGAGGAAATCCTTCCACATGATAACAGGCGCGTCCTCCGGTATCTTCTTTATCTTGCGTCCTTCGGTGAGCATGTATCCGGCCTTTATGGGCTTGGAGAGCTCATCCTTCACGGAGGCTATAATGATGTTTGTGAGCTTTGTGTTCTGACGGATGCTCTCGAACTTGTTGTAGAACTGGTCCAGAGTAATTGCCGTAACGCTGTTGGAGGCGTTGAGGTAGAACTCGATTTCCTTTTCGGCGGAAAGCGGGTGAATCATATTGCACACGCCACCTACGAGGTTGACTGCGTAGAACATGTAGATTGCCTGGGGGCAGTTCGGCAGTGCTATTGTGACCCTGTCGCCTTCTCTGACACCAATGGTCTTAAGCGCCTTGGCACAGTTCTCTATCTCATCAACCATCTTTGCGTAGGTGGTTGACTTGTGCATGAAGTCAAATGCTATATTCTTTGGATACTCCTCGGAGACCTTCTTGACAGCATCGAACATTGAACCTTCGAAGTAATCAAGATGCATGGGAATTTCGCCCATGAAGGGCTCCCAAGGTGTTTTTGCTGTTATGTTTTCTATATCCATATTAACTCCCTTTTCTCTTTATCCAAACCTTGTGTATTCTACAACTATCCATGCCTAAATGCAACTGATTTTTTAAGTTGTCGGAGATTCCCGTTAGAAGAAGGAAGGGCTCTATGCCTCTTCCTTCTTCATCTCCTTTATTATGCTGACTCTTTCAATACACCTCTGCAGAATTCCGGTTATCTGTATTTCTCTGCTTTTTCTCTTCTATTATTTGCCTCCGCTAAAATATGACTCTGCGAGTATAAGCTGTGAACCATCCGGACTGAAATCCGATACTTTGCTGTCCATCAGCTCGAGGCGGGCTTTCAGCCTTCCGCACTCTTCAAGCACAAAATCCGGATTAACATGCACAGGAGCATGACCTATCTGCCTCTCAATATTTGCGTACAATATGTTATCCAGCGCTTCGCCCTGAAGGCCGAGACAGCGCATGACGAAGGGTTCACGCTGAATCAGGTAGTTGCCGTCGGATTCAATGAGCACTTCCCCGCTTCCGCCGAGGAACTCTCTTACGATTTGAGGTCTGCGCAGATTCTCCTTCTCGTTGAAGGGATCGCCCTCATTTGTAAGAATGCATCTTCCACCTATATCTGTGCCGTATACTATTCTGTTTCCGTGCTTTGCGAAGAAGGCCGATGCCTTTTTCGTGTCTTTGGAGAAATTCTCGTACATTTCAATGCCCGGGGTCAGGTCCAGCATCACATTGGGATATCTGTCCATTATATCGTCGATCCGCTCAAGCTGAGCTGACATAAAGAAAAAATGGGCAAGAATTGCGTGGAGCTGCGGGTGGGCATCCAGTACGTTCAGAACCTGGGTGTACTGGACCTCGTTGTTGATATAACTCTCGTCATACCACCATCCCTGCTTCTTTACCCATTCGGACACATCCGGGCTCCAGTGGTTTTCAGGGTCGTTCACATGCCAGGTGAATGGCACACGGTTCTCCTCCATATATGCCCAATAGGGCTCCCAGCAGGTTGCATCGAAATCCGGTATGGGTAGGGTCTTGCGCATCTGGGGCTTGCCCTCCAGCATTTTTACGCCGTCGATTCCTGCTCTGCGCATGCGTTCTATGTACTCTGCGAGGTATCTGCCGAGTTCTTCGGGGTGGAGGTAGTATTCACTGGCGTCGGGGCTACCGAATACATAGAATCTGCCCGGACTCATGTCTTTCATTACCAACGCACCCGGAATGAGAGAAATACAGTTTGAATGGGAGACAGCCTGAACCACAGCCATATCCGTTTCCGTGCAGTCCATGAATTCCGTCAGTCGGGCAGGTCCCGTCTGCGGTGAATAATGCATGTGGGCATCTATGATTTTTGTGTTTTTATACATTATACACTCCAATAAAACAGGCGGCAGTTTCGCCGCCCGTATAATTATAAATCATTCTTCTTCCTGAACCGGATTAATCTTGACAAGAAGCTTTTCCACTCTTCTTCCGTCAGTTTCAAGAACGGTTATATCGATATTTTCATAGCTGAAGCTGTCGCCGGGCTTTGCGTAGTCGCCGATGCACTCCACGGTCCAGCCTCCCAGAGTCTCGCTGTCTCCGTTGTAGTCATCCTCTCTGATACCCGCAAGTTCAAGAAAGTCGGATATGGTCATATCTCCGTCAACCTCGAACTCGTCCTCGCTTCTTTTGACGACCTCTTCCTCAACGGTATCGGTTTCATCCCATATTTCGCCCACAATCTGCTCAAGGACATCCTCCATGGAGACAACTCCCAGCATGCCGCCGTATTCATCCGAAACGATGGCGAGGTGCTGTCTTGCCTTTCTGAGCTTATTGAGAACGTCAGGCAGTTTTACTGTCTTGTATACGTATATTGCTGGCATGAGCAGGCTACGTATGTCCGTGTTCGTATCATCTGTGAGTGCCTTTAGAAAGTGGTTGAGATAGAGGACGCCTATGATGTTATCCTTTTCATTCTCGTATACGGGAAGGCGCGAATAGGGCGAATTTTCAATCTGCTGAATGATTTCATCCCAGTCGTCGTCGATGTCTATTGCGCAGACGTCAACTCTCGCCGTCATGACCTCGTATGCCGAGGTTTCGGAGAACTCTATTGCGGACTGAACCAGCTCAGTGCGCTCCTCGTCCAGAACATCCTCGTCCTGGGCAGTCTCAATTATGCTCTGCAGCTCCTCAACAGCCTCTTCCGGATTATCGTTGCTGTTGCCCTTGAAGGGGGCGCTGAACAGGTGGATGAGCTGAACGATTATCCAAATCACAGGGTACAGGATAATCATGACAGCCCGCGTAATGAAGGAATATCTCAGGGCAAAGCGGTTCGCATTCTTCTTTGCGGATATCTTTGGAATAGTTTCTCCGAAGATTATGACCAGAAGCGTCATGACCACAGTGGCTATCCAAGCTTTGCTTTCGCCTTCTTCCGCTCCCAGCAGAAGAATTAGGAAAACTGAAGCAAGGGATGAGCCCGCAATATTCGCAAGGTTATTTCCTATTAGAATGGCGCTCAGAGCATTATCAAAATGCTGGGTGATGTAATATGCGGCCTTTGCACGCCTGTCTCCTGCCTCACTCAGATTCTGAAGCCTCATGGTGTTGCATGAAGAATAGGCCATCTCAGTCAGTGAGAAGAATGCCGAACCGCAGAGGCAGATAATAATTCCTATGAATACCAGATACAGCGTCATTCTGCCTCACCTCCCTCTTCGACTTCGGGAAGTATGCTGATTTTCAGACGCCTGATACGGTTGTGGTCCATATCCTCAACGCTGATTTTTAGGTTGTGATAATCAAAGCTGTCTCCCACGGATGGGATTCCCGAGAACTTCTCAAATGCCCAGGCACCCATCAGGGTATTACGGAACTCCTCGTTGTTGTCCGGATCCTCAAAGTCAATATCTTCAAATACGTCGCTGACATGCTCATCGGCATCCACGGAGTACTCCGTGTCGTTCAGCTTCGTTATAGCCTCTTCAACAATGTCGTCCTCGTCCCAAATTTCACCGACAAGTTCTTCGAGTATATCCTCAACCGTAAGGATGCCGAGAGTTCCACCAAAGTTGTCCGTGACGACGGCAATGCTCTGTCTGTTAAGGGTCATAACCGGCAGCGCATCATCTATATTTGTACTCTGATGTAAAAAGAAGGGCTCGTCAAGCATAGAACGGATGTCCATGTTCTCGCCCAGCTTGAGGTTTGCCTTTATAAACTTTCTTATCTGGAGTATACCTATGATATTGTCAATGCTGCCCTCGTACACAGGAAGGCGGCTGTGAGTGCAGGATTTAATAACTGAAAGTACTGTCTCTATCGGGTCATCGACGGAAACGGACACTATATCCACACGGGGCGTCAGAACACTTTCAACCGTGAGTGTGCTGAACTGCAGGGCGGAGGAAATCAGCTCTCCCTGTTCCTCGTCAAGGCTGCCTTCCTCAGTCATATCCTCTATGATATCGTAGAGTTCATCCTCTGTGACCGTGATTTCCGGCTCGCCCTTTACCAGTTTGGACACTGCATTACCTATGCCTGAGAGCATGGCGGACAGAGGCGAAAATACGACCATAAAGAATTTAAGCGTTCCCGCGCAGAACATAGCTACGGATTCCGCATACTTCTTTGCTATGCTCTTTGGAAGCATCTCGCCTGCGAAGAATACAACCATCGTTGTGATGATTGTACTGACCGAAACTGCATTAACTCCCCACTTTCTCGTAACCCAGATGGTTACAAGGGTGGCTATGGAAATATGGACAATATTGGTCATAATCAGTATAGTGCTGATTGCCTTATCAAAATTGTCCAGAATATATAAGGCATTTTTAGCTTTTTTGTTTCCCGCTTCTGCCATGACTCTGAGTCTCGGTCGGGATGCGGAGGCAAATGAAATCTCCGTAATCGCGCAGAACATAGCGCAGAAAAGAAGAATCACCGCTGCAATTATTGGCAATCGACTGCCGTCATCCATTTAGGATAATCAACTCCTTGTAAAATAATCAATTAGAGATTTTACCATAGATGCAATGTTCCGTCAAATTCTTTTTCGTCATTATAAGGCGTTAAAAACATTGAAAAAGTACCTCTGTTGTGGTAAAGTAGAAGTATTGGAAAAATAAAAAAATACTCGGAGGTATTTTCAATGTTTGAAAATCTCATTCAGGTTCTTAAGGACAATCCCCGCAAGATAGTTCTTGCAGACAAGGCAGACCCGCGTGTTCTCGAGGCAGCCGCAAGACTCAAAAAAGACGGATTCCTCAGCCCCATTCTCATCGGCAATGTTGACGAAATGAAGGCTGCTGCAGCTGAAGGCGGCTTTGACATTGACGGCATCGAGATTCTTGACCCCGCAACATTTGAGGACATGCCCAAGATGGTCGAAACAATGGTCGAACTCCGCAAGGGCAAGATGACCGCAGAGGAATGTGCGGACCTTCTCAAGACCAACAACTACTTCGGAACAATGCTTGTTAAACTCGGTTATGCAGATGCTCTTCTCGGCGGTGCAACATACTCCACAGCAGACACCATCCGTCCCGCTCTCCAGATAATCAAGACAAAGAAGGGTGCAAACCTGGTAAGCTCAAGCTTCGTTATGGTAAAGGGCGACGAAATCCTCACCATGGGTGACTGTGCAGTTAACATCTCCTATGAAGATAAGAAGGACAAGGAAGGCAACGTTACTCTTACAGCTGCAGCTCAGCTGGCTGAGGTCGCTGTTGAGACAGCAAAGACCGCAAAGGCATTCGGTGTTGAGCCGAAGGTTGCAATGCTCTCCTACTCCACCAAGGGCTCCGGCAAGGGTGCAAATGTTGACCTCGTTCGTAACGCCACTGCTATTGCAAAAGAAATGGCTCCCGACCTGGCAATCGACGGTGAAATGCAGTTCGACGCTGCTGTATCTCCTGAAGTCGGCCAGCTCAAGTTCCCGGGCAGCCCTGTTGCAGGTTATGCAAACACCTTCGTATTCCCCGAAATTCAGTCCGGCAATATCGGGTATAAAATTGCTGCCCGTCTCGGCGGTTACGCTGCATTCGGTCCTATCCTTCAGGGTCTCAATGCTCCTATTAATGACCTGTCCCGCGGCTGCAATGCAGAAGAGATTTACCAGATGTCAATCATCACCGCTGCTCTCGCCTGATTATACAACTACATCTTTTTGGGAGCCGTTCTATAGAACGGCTCCGTCTTATATATAAAGGAGCAAGCTATGAAATACTGCAATGTAATCACAAACGGTGAGGAACACCTTGCCGCTGAAAATAACGGCCGGCTGTACGATCTTTCTCCTCTGACAATATATGATGCAATGATGGGAAAGGTTTCCGGAATTGCCGGACCCGTTATAGATAATCCCGTGTTTGCAAATGTTGTCACGCCTAACAAGCTTCTGTGCGTAGGGCTTAACTACAGAGCGCACGCCGAAGGTGTTAAGGAAGATTTCAAGGCAGCCACCGACCCAATACTGTTTTCAAAATTTCCCAACGCGCTTGTACCCTGCGGGGCAGATGTTGAACTTCCACCCTGGGAAAACAGCTACGACTACGAGGCTGAGCTTGTAATTGTAATTGGAAAGACTGCTTGGAATATAGATGAGGTGCAGGCTCGGGATTGCATCTTCGGCTATACATGCGGAAATGACCTTTCCCTTAGAGCTGCGCAGAAAAAGAGTTCCCAGTGGCTCATAGGCAAATCGCTTCCCGGTTTTGGTCCCTGTGGTCCCTATATCATAACCGCGGATGAATATAACCCTGATGAAGGTAAGTTCGTCAGAAGCTATGTGAACGGTGAACTTCGGCAGAACGGCCTCACAAGTGACATGATTCATTCCTGCGCTGAAATCGTTGCCTACGCTTCAAAGTATATCCGTCTCGAGCCCGGTGATTTGATATTCACCGGCACTCCCTCAGGCGTTTCCCTTGAAAGCGACACGCCCGTCTGGTTAAAACCCGGAGACCTGGTCGAAGTAGAAATAGAAGGCATCGGAAAACTTATTAATAAAATGGTATAAAAACAAAGGGCAGCGCCGGAAGGTGCTGTCCTTTGTTTGGCGGAGAGTAAGGGATTCGACCTGCCTGTGGGCAGGCCGCCTCGGGTTGCAACATGCCACCGGCATGTTGCCAAGTGCCCTCGGAGTTCGAATCCCGTCTATAAACAAAGAAACAGCACCGAGAGGTGCTGTCCTTTGTTTGGCGGAGAGTAAGGGATTCGAACCCCTGTGAGGTTGCCCTCTAACGGTTTTCAAGACCGCCCCGTTATGACCACTTCGGTAACTCTCCGTATTTGATTTTAGCTATATGTTTATACCACAAAAGTTCGGGGGTGTCAATTATATTCGCAGTTTTTTGAAAAATATATCTTTCAAAACACATATGCCATGCTATAATGGAGAATATGAATATTGCAAACATCATTTTTTCAGTTATCAGCTTATCGGTCTGCATTGCGGTTTTTGTTCAAGCCTTGCAGACGGGAAGTCCGAATGAACTGTCTTCAAAAAAATACCGCCTTCTTTTAGGCCTTATCATATTCTTTGCCCTGTTTATCAGACTCTGGAAATTTGGAACTGTACCCGGAGGTATCAATCAGGATGGTGCAATGGCCGGAGTAGATGCAAAGGCGCTTTACGAATATGGAACAGACCGGTTCGGCATGCGTTATCCTGTGCATTTCACCGCCTGGGGCTTCGGACAAATGAGCGTGCTTATGAGTTATATGATGATTCCCTTCATAAAGCTTATAAGCCTGAATGCAATCTCTCTGCGGTTGCCCACTCTGATTTCAAGCCTTATGGGGCTCGCTGCGCTGTTTCTGCTTAGCAGAGACGCCTATGGCAGAAAATCCTCCCTATTCATTCTGTTTATTGCAGCAGTCAATCCCTGGCACATCATGCAGAGCCGCTGGGCATTGGATTGCAATCTTCTCCCACATTTTTTTATTGCCGGCATTTATCTGTTATATAAGTCGCTAAACGGCAAGATTTGGTATCTTGTCGTCTCCATGCTGTGCTTCGGGCTTTGCATGTACTGCTACGGCATTTCGATTTATACCGTTACTCTTTTTCTTCTGATTGCATTTATATGGCTTCTTTCATCAAAGCGCATAAGCCTCAAACGCAGCTTTACGGCCCTTGCTGTTTATCTGATTATTGCCTGGCCGTTTATCACCTGCATGGTAATCAACGCCTTCGGGCTTGATACCATAGAAACAGCTCTTTTTACTATTCCCTATTTTCCCGGTACAATAAGGAGCGGAGACATTCTTTTCTTCTCTGATGATATACCTCAGCAGCTTATCTCAAACCTGAGTTGTACCTTCAAACTGATTTTTCAGAATTATACTGATTCTCTGTCAAATATGATACTCGGCTTCGGAACGATGTACATATTCTCAGTTCCATTCATGATTATCGGCTTTTTCTATACACTCACATCGTGCAAAAAGAATCCCGTCTCGGTCCTTGTGATTATCCTGTTCTATGTGGGGATAATTGACGGAGCCATCACGAAAAATGTAAACGCAAACCGTATCAATATCATATTCTATCCTCTGATTATTTTCTGCGGACTCGGTCTTAGCTTCTGTGCCGAAAGAATCAGATATGCCGCTCTCCCCTGCCTGATAATGTTCTTTTCCGCCTTTTGTATTTTCAGCTACACATATTTCACGAGCTATGCCGACAGTATTTATAAAGTATTTTTGGGTGACTTCGGACAGGCTCTCTCTTCAATTAAGGATTCTAATTACAACAGAGTTTATATCACCCCGGATTCCCAGTATGAAGGCTCCGGACATGTAAGTAGAATACTGGAACTGTATTACCATGACATAGACGCGAAATACTATCAAAGTGATGAATACAGCGAAAAATACAAGTATATACGTGTTAAACCCGGCGACATCAGCAACGAAAGCATCTATATTGTCACTGAGAACGAGCTTGAAGGATTTGACCCCAATGAATTTGAAATACGGCAGTACGGTAGGTTTTACACTGCTGTTCCCAAATAGCAAAAGGTCTGCAGAATCTGCAGACCTTTAATTATTCCGTATTATTCTGTTGTATAGTTATCAAAGTAACCCTGAATGTATACAATCGGAGTTCCTTTGTCACCTGAGCCGGATGTGAGGTCACAGAGTGAACCTATAAGATCGGTCAGACGGCGTGGTGTTGTTCCTTCGGAAACCATGTTACCCACAAGGTCGGCATCTTTCTTTTCAATCTCGCCCTTTATTGCATCTTTGAGTTCCTCTCCGTTGAGTTCTGCAAAGTTGTTGTCGGCTAGATATTTTATCTTCAATTCGTTCGGAGTACCCTCAAGGCCGGAGGTATATGCCGGGGCAACAACAGGGTCTGCAAATTCCCAAATTTCGCCAACAGGATCCTTGAATGCACCGTCACCGTAAACCATAACTTCAACGTGCTTACCTGTCTTTTCAAGAATCTTTGCCTGAATTGCTTCAACCAGCGGCATGCAATCTCTTGGGAATAGCTTTACACTGTCCTCTGTTGCCTTGTTCGTGCCCAATAGGCCGAAGCTTTCATTGTAACCGCTGCCGTTCACAGGGGCATTCAGAATTTCGTCAAGACCCAATACAAGCTTTGCACCTGCAGCTTTGAGAAGCTTCTTTGTATGCGGGAGAGTATGGATATCGCAGCAAAGCACCTTATCCGTATATGCAAGTATTGCCTTCGGGCTGTTGGCAAAGATAATCTCGCACTCAGCACCTGCTTCCTTAATGAGCTGCTCATAGTATTCAACATAGTCGACACCTGTGAAGCGGTGCTTTCTGTATCCGAACAGCTCCCTGTATCTCTCGAGACTGAGGACATCGGTAAAGGGGTTGACTCCAGCGGCTTCAACAGTATCAAGGTCTACAAGATGGTTGCCAACCTCATCCGCCGGATATGAAAGCTGAAGAACAATTTTCTTAGCACCCTTTGCTATACCCCTAAGGCATATTGCAAAGCGGTTACGGCTTAGGATGGGAAAAACAAGACCTATGGTGCTTTCACCGAATTTGTTTTTAACGTCCTGAGCAATGTCGTCCACAGTTGCATAATTGCCTTGGGCACGTGCTACTATAGCTTCAGTCATTGCAACGACGTCTCTATCCTTAACCTGAAGTTCACCGTTATTCTGTGCGGCCATAACAGTATCTACTACGATTTTTACGATATCATCGCCTTCACGGATAATCGGTGCGCGAAGACCTCTTGAACATGTTCCTACAATACGGCTCATAATCAGACTCTCCAATCTGCTGATATCCAGCACTAATTTTCAAAAACAACTGAATAAATATACTACAAGTCGTAAAATTTGTAAATAAAAAATCCCTGTCGAAACAGGGATTTTTTTCATTATTAATTCCGGATTACTTCGCAGCTTCCATGCCGGCTCTGTAAGCCTTCATATTGCCCTCGAGGAACTTCATCTTCTTCTCGCCAAGCTCGAGCTTAATGGCATCTGCCATTTTGTCTTCACCGACGATATCGAAGTTTGCCATAAGAGCACCAAGGATTGCAACGTTTGCACCCTTGGGGTTTCCTACCTGCTCAGCAATACCTGCTGCATCACAGTAGACAACCTTAATGTCATCACGGACAGACTTGCGGTCAATGATGGAGCTGTTGATAACAAGAACTCCACCGGGCTTTACCTTGCTCTCAAACTTGTCGAGAGATGGCTCGTTCATGGCAACGATAGCATCTGCCATATCTACCAGAGGAGAAGCAACTTCATCGTCCGATACGATAACTGAGCAGTTTGCAGTACCGCCACGCATTTCAGGGCCATAGGAAGGAAGCCAGGAAACATGCTTGCCGTCGAGCATGCATGCCATTGCAAGGAACTTACCGATCAGGAGCATGCCCTGTCCGCCAAAACCTGCAAATATGAACTGTTCTGTCATAATTATTCTGCCCCCTTGTCTTTCTTTACGCCGAGAGGATAGTAAGGAATCATGTTCTCTTCAAGCCAATTCATAGCCTCAACAGGGCTGAGACCCCAGTTGGTCGGGCAGGTGGAAAGAACTTCTATCATGCAGAAGCCCTTGCCTTCAAGCTGATACTTGAATGCCTTCTTGATGGCGTTCTTTGTCTTGATGATGTTTGCGTTGGTGTTAACAGCGCAACGCTCAATGTAGTAAGAGCCGGGAACCTGTGCGAGCATCTCAGACATTCTGATAGGTGCGCCGCACCAGTCTTCCTGACGGCCGAACGGAGATGTGGTGGTCTTCTGTCCAACAAGAGTTGTAGGAGCCATCTGGCCGCCTGTCATACCATAGATAGCATTGTTTACGAAGATGGTAACTATTTTCTCACCGCGGTGTGCAGCATGAACGATTTCAGCTGTACCGATGGAAGCAAGGTCGCCGTCGCCCTGATATGTGAAGACGAGTTTGTCCGGGTTTGCACGCTTTGCGCCTGTTGCTACTGCAGGTGCACGGCCGTGTGCCGCTTCATACATATCCACATTGAAATACTGATATGCGAAAACTGAGCATCCAACAGGAGCTACACCGATAATCTGTCCACCCATACCGGACTCTTCGCAGCACTCAGCAACGAGACGGTGAATAATACCGTGGTTGCAGCCCGGGCAGTAATGGAAGGGCTTATCAGTTAAATACGGAGTCTTTTCAAATACTACCTGACTCATTTATTTGCCCTCCTTCATTTCGAGAATCTTGTTTACGATTTCATCGGTGGTGGGCATCTGGCTGCCGCAGTGACCGAAGAATTCGATGGGCTTTCCGCCTTCAAGAGCAAGCTTGACATCCTCAAGCATCTGGCCTTCGTTGCATTCAACATCGAGGATAGCCTTTATGCCCTTCTTGGAGCAGCAGGCCTTGAGAGCTTCATAGGGGTACGGCCATACTGTGATAGGACGGAACAGGCCTACCTTAATGCCCTGTGCACGGAGTGCATCAACAGCGGACTTGCCTATACGTGCAACAGTGCCGAATGCTGTGATTACGTACTCAGCGTCCTCAGTCTTGTACTCTTCGAACATGACTTCGTTAGCCTTGATTTCAGCATAGGTTGCCTGGAGCTCATCGTTGTGAACAGCGAGAGACTCTGTATCAATAAAGATGGAGTTGATTTCAGCTCTGGTTGCAGGATCATCGCCCGGCTTAAAGCCGTTGCATGCCCAGGGCTTGTTCTCCTTGGTGGGCTTGTAATTAACCATCTCAGGCATCTCTACAGGCTCCATCATCTGGCACATGATACCGTCAGCGAGGAACAGAACAGGAACTCTGTACTTCTCTGCTTTGTCATATGCGAACATCATTATATTGATTGCTTCCTGAATTGAAGCAGGTGCATAGGTAAGCAGATGGTAGTCACCGTTTCCGCCGCCCTTTGTTCCCTGGAAGTAGTCGCCCTGGGATGCCTGGATGTTTCCAAGTCCGGGGCCGCCACGCATTACGTTAAGAATAACGCAGGGGAGCTGTGCGCCTGCACAGTAGGAGATACCTTCCTGCTTCAGAGAAACTCCGGGGCTGGAAGAGGATGTGATAACGCGTGCGCCAGTACCTGCTGCACCGTATACCATGTTGATTGCCGCAACTTCGCTCTCTGCCTGAAGGAAGCATCCGTTTACTTCAGGATCGAACATACGGGCGGACATGTACTCAGGGATTTCCGTCTGCGGGGTGATAGGATAGCCGAAGAAGAAACGTGCGCCGGCACGAATAGCAGCTTCAGCTATGGCTTCGCTACCCTTCATAAGAGTCAGTGACATTTTCTTTCCTCCTTAATCCTTCTCAATTCTGATTGCGACGTCAGGGCAGGTACGTGCGCAGGATGCGCAACCTATGCATGCTTCCTGGTCAACAACCTCTGCGGGGTGATAGCCTTTTGCGTTGAGCTTAGTCTTTGCAAGAGCAAGGACGTTCTTCGGGCAAGCACGTGCACAAAGTCCGCAGCCTTTGCAGATAAGCTCATTGATCGTTACTTTGACCATGATACTACCTCTTTCTTTTTATAAATAGTCTTTGCTAACTATATTTAACCGCCTAAGCGGGGATGCGCTTAAAGAGTCTTAATCCAGGAATCCCAGTCTCGGGAGGTATATGTATCTATTGCGAGCGGGGTGCCAATATACTTGGGATCATGTCCCTCCGAGAGAAACTGGTCAAGAAGGTTCTTCTTTCCGGATGTATACATTACGGGAACTCCCGTCTCTTCTGAAACCTGCTTAATAATCTCATATCCGTCTCTCAGTTCATCGGGACCGGTTACCTGTGCAAGATTTGTATTGTTAATCATGCCGGTAATTTTTAGGCGGGAGTGTACTTCCATCTCTTCCTGAAGATTTCTGATTTTCTCAACCGTACCGGCGAGAGGACGGCGGACATTAACCACGTTCAAAACCTCAAGAGCACCCTCTTCCAGCTCCATAAAGTCATTGTGGAAACGGCCAAGGGCAGTAGCTCCAACTGCATCTCCACCGACGTCGAAAACAACCGTCTCCCAGTCCATATCAAATGCAGACTGCACTTCGGCGGGAAGCGAAAGTGTTTCAATACCACCGTTTGTTGCAAAGTTTGGTGAGACAAGCCGGATTTCCTTCATCCTCGTCATGACGCCGGGCTCAGTAAGGCGGAAATATGTGTTTACCATATCCAAATCCAGCAGTTCGGTACGTTCTCCGCGTTCCGCTGCCTTGAAGGCAAAGTTCAATGCGAGCTCTGTTTTTCCGCTGCCATAGTTGCCTATTAGCACATACATTTTCTTAGCCGACATATTTCCACCTCAAAAAAAGTCCATTTTTCGTTCATGTTATTCTAACATTTTCAAGCTACAGATACAATTTGGCATAGTGACGATAATATTCAACAATATTTGAGCATAATGACTAATAACGACAGATTTTCATCGGTTTTTCGGCCGTAAATATAACAACATGCTATAATTTGCCTCTTTCTACCATAATTTCCTGAAATGTATCCATATTGTTTTATTATGATTCTTCTCTTAGTTGTACCAGCTTTAAACGTATCCTTTTTTCCGCCTCGTCAGGATTTTCTATTTCTAATACTGACTCTTCCATAGGGCACAGACCTGTCCCGGTTCTGTTAATTATATAATCAACGCAGTCTTCATACTCGACGGGAATCCCTGCGCTGTTAAGCACCTCAACAGCAGGCCTGCTTATCACATATGCAAACACTTCCTTCGCTTCAAGCTTAACATACAGAAATGCAGCCGCTCTGCCAACAACCCTGTCTGCTACAGAATATCCATTCATACTCTGTCCCTTATCAATAAAGTCCAGCAGGGGGTTCACTCCTCTTTCCCTGCTACAGAGAAAATCTTCACCATTATATGCAACGCAGGTGTATTTATTGTCATCCAGCATTCTCTTTGCTATTTTAATATTTTTCTCCATGTTATCCTCAATCAGACTATACTTATTCCGTTCATTATAATAGCAGCCTTCACATGGAACTATTCCACTTGAAAGGCCGCTTTATAGTTTTATATAAACTTAGCGATCGCTTCTTTAAGTATGGTAATATCTACAGGCTTAGCAACATGCTCGTTCATGCCGGCCTCCAGTGCTTTTTCCCTGTCCTCTTCAAAGGCGTTCGCGGTCATTGCGATAATTGGAATATTCTCCGTCCCGTTTGACAGCCCGCGTATTTCTTTCGTAGCATGGTACCCGTCCATAATGGGCATCTGGATGTCCATAAGAATCAGATCGTATTTATCGGGTGCGGCATTCTTCATTATTTCTACTGCTACAGAACCGTCATCGGCAGCATCAACGGTGAATCCTGCCTCTTCGAGAATCTCCGTAGCTATCTCTCGGTTCATTTCATTATCTTCAACAAGAAGCAACTTCTTTCCGGTAAAGTTGAATCTATCTCCGTCCCCGTCTGACGGTTCATCATGCTCATCGGCAAGTTTGAAATCGAGGTTAATAAGCACCTCTGTTCCTTCGCCCTCTTTTGAGCTAATATCGATGGTTCCACCCATCATATCCACAATATTCTTGGTAATTGACATTCCAAGACCTGTACCCTGAATACCACTCACCGTTGAGGATTTAACACGGGTGAATGGGTCAAAAACAGTTTCGAGGAATTCCTCACTCATGCCCATGCCATTGTCCTTTATTCGGAATTCATACGAGCCACAGCCGTTATCAGTGACACCGTTCTGGATTATCTGCAACGATACCATTCCGCCTGCGGGAGTGTATTTTATTGAATTTGAGAGCACGTTCAGGAGCACCTGATTAAGTCTCAGCTTGTCGCACATCACGTTTTCGTTCTTTAGGCCTATGGTGTCGACAGTGAACATTAAATCTTTTGACCCTATATCTGCCTGAATAATATTGCTCAGAGTATCCGCTATCTCAGAAAGATTTTCCTCCTTTTCCTCGAGGCTCATCTTCCCGGATTCGATTCTGCTCATGTCTAGTACATCATTGATGAGCGACAGTAGATGCTTGGAAGACTGGCCGATTTTCTCCAGATAATCCTTTACCTGCTCCTTATCGTCTATGTGTGAAGCTGCAAGTCCGGTATATCCGATTATAGCATTCATAGGGGTACGTATATCATGAGACATGTTATTGAGGAATGTGGTCTTGGCGCGGTTAGCGGACTGTGCCATGGAATATGCCTCTTCCAGTCTGCGCTGCATTTCCTTCTGAATGCTGAGATCCTCGCGCAGCTTGATTCTGTCTTCAACATAGATAATGTTCATTGACAGAGCCTGGCCAACAAAGTAGAACGATGGAAGGTCCTCAAAAGCCATCTCCATCAGTGTGGTAATAATAGTAAAGCCGATATAAATAAGCAGAACAATAGTATCGCGTCTTCCAAGAATTTTTCTATTAGCAATGATGTAGACCGTAAGATATGCTATGAAAATCATCTGGAAGCCCGAAAGAAACGATATCCATGGGCCGGGTTCGTAGCATGCATCAATATAGGTAAATGTCTTACCAAGGAAAGCGCCAACAATTGCAATGATACTCTCACTAATGCCGAGTACTAGAACTATATAGGCATGCGAATATGAGGTTCTCTGCTTTTCATCCAGAATCGCCGTAACATAGAACATAAAAGCCGTAATAATCCAACTGCCACAGGCAAACGACATCATATTGCAGAAAAATGTCAGTCCCTGAAGCTGCAGATTACCATCAAAGGCATAGGACTCCGCATCAATCATCAATGCAAGCAAAGTGAGCACAAGACACAATCGGCAGAATTTTGACTTGGTACTTTTATTATTCTTTCTGTCCAGGAAGGCTTCGACCGAAAGCACAATCATAAAAAGTATTGCCGTGCCTTCCATTATCATAACAAGATAGTCCGAAAACATGATATTTCTCTCCAGAATACATGTATTTTCATTAATGTTTTATTTTACACGATTCTCTGTGCTTATTCAAGCATTTTTCTTTTTCATCAAATACCTTGGCGTGCTGCAATGCTTATCGGAAGCTCCAATCTGTTACTCTCAAGCAATTCCCTGTCGCCGAGAATCTTCTCAGTTGCTCCGCTTGCAATCACATGGCCGTCTGCTATGAGAATAACACGTTTGCAGGTTTCCATTATCATATCCAAGTCGTGTGAAGCAATAATCTTTGTCTGCGGCAGACTTCTTATTACATTTATTACTGATCTGCGGTTGTACGGATCAAGTGATACTGAAGGCTCATCCATTACGATTACTTCCGGGTTCATTGCAAGCACAGTTGCTATTGCCGCCATCCGCTTCTCTCCTCCGGATATCTTGTGATTGTATTTGTTCTTCAGCTTGCTGAGATTGAGCTGCCCCAGCACCTCATCGACACGCTTATCTGCTTCCTGCTTAGGCATACCGTAGTTCAGCAGGCCGAACATCATGTCGTCGTAGACCGTTGGCATAAACATCTGGTTATCCGAGTTTTGCAGGACAAAACCAATGATTTTGCGTATCTCCGGTAGGTTCTGTTTGCATACCGATATACCCTTTACCTGCACTTCACCCTCATGAGGCAGAAGCCCCAGAAGAACCTTCAGTAAAGAAGATTTTCCTGCTCCGTTCGCACCTATTATCCCAACACTTTCGCCTTCGGCAACGCTGAAACTCATACCGTTTAGCACAGGATAAGCTTTTTCGTATGAAAATGAGACATTGTTGAATTCAACCATTTAATCTGTCACCTCATATAATCAGATTACCCAGAAAAGCCGCTATGTCTATGTATCTCATTGAGATGAATACAAGAACGGACACAAGGAGAAATGCATAATCCTTCGCTCCGCATTTTCCAAGCTCAGCGTAGAGAAATTCACCGGAAAAGCCTCTGAGCTTCATACTTGAATACAACTCCTCTGCCCTGTCCATACTTCTCAGCAGAAGCTGCCCTAGAAATGAACCCCACGCAGATTTCTGAACGCCCTTCTGATGCGGAGCCCGGAGCATGTACGCATCCGTCATGACCGAAACTTCCTCCATCATAACGGAGATATATCGGTAAGTCAGCAGCAGGAGCGTTACTATAAATTCCGGCACATGCAGTTTTCTCAGAGCTGCGCATATGCGGTCAAAAGGTGTCGTAGCCACCAGAATATAGGATGCCGTAACGCAGAAAATACCCTTAAGCATCAGTGTTATCATGGAGATGACTCCGCCGGTAACTGTAACTCCACCGACGGAAAGCATGGGAGTCTTGTCAAGGAATGGATTAAACAGTCCCACTGCGCACACCAGAGGCAATACAATACGCATCTTGTAGAAACATCTTCCAATGGATGTACCGCTAAGTTCGAACATAAGCACCGGATAGAGTATCATAACCGAAAGACCGCTCAAGTCATACTTGTCAAACGACACCACAACAAAAATATATACAATTGTGGCAAGAAACTTAACCGTGGCATTCAGGCTGTGGATTGGTGATTCCTCAGATGCCATGGCATCCATTTCCTTTAATTCAACTATTGCATGGTCTATTTTTTTCATAGATTCAATACTGCTTTAAGGAGCACCGGAACCGGCGCTCCTTACCTGACTTGTTTTTATTTTCGATAACAGATTAACATATTGTACTTCTCGATGCAAGCTCCCCGGGGGGATATGTTTTTCTAAAGTGCACAAAAAAGATAATCCCCAAACTCTACGGAATTCGGGGATTTTTTAATGGTGGAGAGTAGCGGACTCGAACCGTTGACCTTCCGCGTGTGAGGCGGACGCTCTAACCAGCTGAGCTAACCCTCCAAAGCTTTAATATGATAGCATATCCTTGTCTGCTTTTCAAGGTAAATTTTTAAGAAATCGGCAAATAAACTGTTGACAAGTCGGCTATTGTTTGCTAAAATCCTAATGCTGTTTATGGCGGCATAGCTCAGCTGGCTAGAGCATGCGGTTCATACCCGCAGTGTCCCCGGTTCAAATCCAGGTGCCGCTACCAT
>R28__coassemble_255_pt1 | contig 25656 bp, 24 predicted proteins | sample R28__metabat2_high_PE_003 | metagenome-assembled genome bin R28
GCTGCGAACACCCCACTGCTGAAATGCTCTATGAACAGCTTAAACCTATGTATCCTGACTTGAGTCTGGGTACAGTATACAGAAATCTTTCAATGTTCTGCAACGAAGGAAATGCAATTTCAATAGGAAATGTTGCTGGCAAGGAGAGATTTGACGGCCGGCTTGACGAGCATTCACATTTTGTCTGTAAAAACTGCTCAAAGGTTATGGATATAGATATTCCTAGAGCTCCGGGAAGAGTCTTCTCTGACATAAAGCTCATCTCCGGATGTAAAATAGAGAGCTATTCACTTATATTTACCGGATTGTGCGGAGAGTGCTCCGCGGAGTCCGTTTAAATAGAAATTATTAATTATTTTTTAGGAGGATTTTCAATATGAAGAAATGGGTTTGCCCGGTATGCGGTTACGTACACGAAGGTGACACACCCCCTGAGTTCTGCCCACAGTGCAAGGTTCCCGGAAGCAAGTTCACAGAGCAGAAAGATGAGCTTGTATGGGCTGCAGAGCATGTTGTTGGTGTTGGCAAGCAGTTCGGAGCAGATGTTCCCCAGGAAGTTCAGGACGAGATTATTGCCGGTCTGAAGGCAAACTTCGAGGGAGAGTGCTGTGAGGTCGGTATGTATCTGGCAATGGCACGCGTTGCACACCGTGAAGGTTACCCCGAAATCGGTATGTACTGGGAAAAGGCAGGACTCGAGGAAGCAGAGCATGCTGCAAAGTTTGCTGAGCTTCTCGGAGAGGTTGTCACCAACAGCACAAAGAAGAATCTGGAACTCCGTGTTGATGCCGAGAATGGAGCAACCGCGGGCAAATTTGAGCTTGCAAAGCTCGCTAAGAAATATAATCTCGACGCCATTCATGACACAGTTCACGAGATGGCTCGTGACGAAGCACGCCATGGCAAGGCATTCGCAGGTCTGCTGAAGAGATATTTCTGATTATATAAAAATATTATTTAGAGAGAAGAGAGCAATTTCTTCTCTCGTTTATTGAACGGAGTTTATATATGAATATCACAGAAGATATAAAATACATTGGTGTAAATGACCATGAGGTTGACCTCTTTGAAGGCCAGTATATTGTTCCCAACGGAATGGCTTACAATTCATATGTCATCATTGACGAAAAGGTTGCCGTCATGGATACCGTGGACAGAAATTTTGGCGATGCATGGCTCGCTAACCTTGAGAATGAGCTTGGTGGCCGCAATCCGGATTATCTTGTTGTCCAGCACATGGAGCCGGACCATTCCGCAAACATCGCTGTTTTTGCAGCGAAATACCCCAAAGCTGTCATAGTTTCCTCAAAACAGGCATTTGGAATGATGATGAACTTCTTCGGCACAGATTTTGCTGACCGTCGCCTTGTTGTTGGTGAAGGGGATAGCCTGAACCTCGGAAAGCATGTCCTGAGTTTTGTCGCAGCTCCGATGGTACACTGGCCTGAAGTCATCGTAACATACGACAGTACTGACAAGGTTCTCTTCTCGGCAGACGGCTTCGGCAAGTTCGGAGCTCTCGATACAGACGAGGACTGGGCATGCGAGGCCCGCCGTTACTATATAGGCATAGTCGGAAAATACGGCGTGCAGGTTCAGAATCTGCTGAAGAAGGCAGCCACCCTCGACATAGCTGTTATTTGCCCGCTGCATGGACCGATTCTTACGGAGAATCTTGGCTACTACATCAATCTCTACGATATATGGTCCTCCTACTCCGTAGAGAGTGAGGGAATAGTCATTGCATACACCTCCGTATACGGAAACACTAAGAAGGCTGCAGAACTGCTCAAGGAAAAGCTGCTGGCCAAAGGCTGTGAAAAGGTTGAACTCACCGACCTTGCCCGCAGCGATATGGCTGAAAATGTTGAGGATGCCTTCCGTTATGGAAAGCTGGTCCTTGCGACTACCACATACAACGGAGATATATTCCCGTTTATGAAGCAGTTCATTGATCATCTCACCGAGCGTGGATATAAGAACCGCACAATAGGCTTTATTGAAAATGGAACCTGGGCTCCGCAGGCTGCAAAAATCATGCAGAAGATGCTTGAGGAATGCAAGAACATAAACTACATCAATACAGTTGTTACAATCAAGTCTGCTGTCAGTGAAGCAAACCTTGCTCAGCTTGACGCTATGGCGGACGAACTGCTTGCCTGAGCATTTCTGCAATATAAATAACGCACGCATGGGAAATTCCCATGCGTTTTTTATGTTGAAGTGGAGTGCGATTGTGTAGTATAATAAATCATTAATAATCGGAGGAACAGTGTATGGAAATACTGGAAAAACTTAACAGCCCGACTATGTATCTCATTTGCGGTGTGGTTGTACTGTTTGTGGCGGTAGTGAGCCTGTTCTTTATGATACGGGCGTATAAGGCTGGCATAGAGGTGGGTATGGATAAGACAAAGATGAAGCGCACAATAACTGCCAGTGCTACATTCGCAGTCCTGCCCAGTATAGGAATTCTCCTAGGTGTGATAGCCTTGTCGGGAAGCCTTGGAACTCCGTTGCCGTGGCTGAGACTTTCCGTAATCGGTGCGCTCCACTATGAGACTCAAGTTGCTGAGGCAGCAGCAGAGCAGGTAGGTCTGACGACACTTTCGGCGGCACAGATGACCCCCAGGGCCTTCGTGACGATTGCTCTTCTTATGAGTGTCTGCATTATGTGGGGTATGGTGCTTTCGGTTTTCTTTACCAAAAAATACTCAAAGAAGCTAAAGGCAAAGCCAGCTGATGAGATTGGGAAAAAGGCTGAGGATGATAAGCCGAAAAAGAAAAAACTAAACATCTCAGGCTTCGGTGACATTGCTATGACTGCTATGTTCATCGGTCTCGTATCCGCATATATAGGAAGCTATATCGGTCAGATAAAGGCATCGGGCAACTGGCTCCCGCTGGCGGTAGCATGCATAGGCGGACTTGCAATGGCACTGTTCATATACATAAAGGAAAAGAAGAATGCTGAGTGGGTTGACAGCTTCAGTATTGCGGGGAGTATGATTATTGCTATGACTGCTGCAATTTTCCTTGCGAAGCTTATGTGATTGGAGGTGCCTGAAATGACTGAACAGGAAAAATCGGCTTATTTTGAAAAGTATGACAGCCGCACCCATTTCTACGGACGACTTGCTTGTATAATCTGTCTTATACTCTTCTTGAGCGTGCCCTTCGTTATGGGCATATATCTTAATGCTACTCCAGATTTTGGGGCCTTTCTGAGAGGTTTTCTGGCAATTGGAATCGTATACTTTGTCAGTTGCATTGCGGAATACCTGATTTATGTGCCTATGCTGGGCAGCGGCGGAAGCTACCTTGCTTTTATAACGGGCAATCTTATCAACATGAAGATTCCATGCGCGATCAATGCGCGCGACATAGTGGGGGCAAAAAGTGGTACGGCAGAGAATGAGATTATCTCAACACTTTCTATTGCCACCAGTTCCCTAGTGACTATTCTTATTCTGGCAGCGGGTGTTATGCTCCTCATTCCTCTGCAGCCTTTCCTGCAGAGTCCAACGCTCCAGCCGGCATTTGAAAACGTTGTTCCTGCACTATTCGGAGCAATGGCGTACAAGTATTACAGAGGAAGCCTGAAGATAGCTCTTGTACCGCTGATAGTGATGACGCTTCTGTTTGTTCTTGTTCCTTCTCTCATGGGTTCTGTAAGCTTTATGATTATCCCAAGTGGGGCAATAGCCATCGGAATAGCATATTATTTCTATACAAAGAATCAGGGCATAGAGGCATGAATAAAGAGAGGCTTCGCGCTTATGCGCAGCTTATTGCAAAGAAAGGTATATGTGTGATGCCGGGGCAGGAGGTTGTAATTCGCACCGCTCCAGAGCAGCTCGAATTTCTCGAAATGCTTGTTGAGGAATGCTACCTGGCAGGTGCTTCAAAGGTGACATGCGAGTGGAGATATGATCCTGTAAGCTGTCTGAACATTAGATACCAGAGCGAGGACACGCTCGGCAGAGTCGAGAAATGGGAGGAGCAGCGTCTAAAGGAAAAGACAGAGAAGCTACCCGCTAACATATATCTGGACTCCGATGACCCCGACGGCTTTTCATCCGTTGATCAGGAGAAATGGGCAACGGCAAGGCAGAAAAGGTACAAGATTATCAAGCCCTATTCGGACATAATGGAGAACAAATATCAGTGGTGCGTTGCAGCTGTGCCTGGAGTGAAATGGGCGAAGAAAATGTACCCTCAGCTCACAGAGCCCGAGGCGCTCGACAGACTTTGGGAAAATATTCTTAAGTGCTCACGGGTGGACGATGACCCAATAAAGGCCTGGGATAGGCACAATGCTGAACTCAAGACACGGTGCGACTGGCTGAATTCACTAAAACTAAGAAGGCTAGAGTATAAAAGCAAATCCACCGGGACTGATTTTTCTGTAGGGCTTATACCTCAGATGCGCTTCATGGGAGGAGCAGATGCCTTAGAGACCCCGGAGGGAGTTAGAAACAATGTTTTCTTTAACGCCAATATCCCATCAGAGGAGATATTCACAACCCCAATGAAGGGCGACGCTGAGGGTATAGTCTATTCAACCCGTCCTCTATCATACAGGGGCGTTATGATTGAAAACTTTTCAATCAGATTTGAAAACGGAAAGGTGAGCGATGTCAGGGCAGAGAAGAACGAGGAAGCACTACGCCTGATGGTATCTATGGACGAGGGCGCCTCAATGCTCGGAGAGTGTGCGCTTGTTCCGTATCACAGCCCCATAAGGGAAAGTGGCATTCTGTTTTTTAACACTCTGTTTGACGAGAATGCATCCTGCCACCTGGCACTTGGCGACGGATATTCAAGTTGCCTTGAAAACGCCTCCTCGTACACGCCTGAGCAGGCACAGGCAATCGGAGTAAACAGTTCAATGATTCACGAAGATTTCATGATTGGCAGTGAAGATCTGTCTATAATGGGCATCACAGAAGAAGGAAAGAAAATTCCAATTTTCAAAAATGGAGATTGGGTATAGGAGGTTAAATATAATGAAAAACAAGTCATCTTACATTATTGACCGTAGCCGTTTCTGGGCAGTCGCAGCAATAGTATGCCTAGTTCTGGCGATAGTGTTTCGTGTTCTGGGTGGACTCGATTTTATGGGCAATACCAACCAGGTTATCTATGAGCTGATTTTACCGGCAGGAGCATGCTTCCTATTCATACTCTGTTTAGTATTTTTCGGTAAAAAAGGGTTTTGGACATCGTTCATACCCGTAAGCCTTGGGGTGGTGTTCTTCATTCTTCATGTATTCTCAGCCGGTAGCCCGGAGACTCTGCCACTTACCGACGGACTGGACCCGGTGTTTATTTCGGTTTCAATCTTTGTGCTGGTATTTGCAGCATCCCTTTACACAGCAACAGTTACAGGCGGTATAAGATCCAAGTGGGTTATGATAATATTCCTGCTACTTTGTCTGGCATATCACGCATATTTTAGAATCTATTTGGTATATATGGTAGGAACGAAAATTGGGGCAATGATGATGCCGCTTAGTGTTTTCTTTATGCTCCTTGGACTGCTCTTTGCTGTATTCGGTCTTAAGAAGAAGTATTATGGTCAGCCCGTCAAGGACGAGGAGATTGTTCCACCGGTTCCGGGCAGCGAACTCAGTGACGTTCCTGCACCAACATCAGAGCCGGAGCCCGAGAAGATACCTGAGGTTATCCCGACTGTGGTGAACAATGTGGTTCCGGAACTGGAGCCTGTTGTGCCTAAGCAGGAAGAGTGTGTACCGCAGAGCAATCCTACAGCTGATGATCACGAAGTGAACGAGCCCGTCCGCACAGAGGCAGAAGTTCCTATTACATTTGGCCAGAGACTCAGGAACCTCTTCGGAAAATCCGATGCTGAAGTTGCCGCCGAGGCGGAGGAGTTGAAAAAGCAGGAAGCTGATGATAATGTGCTCGGTGAAAAGCCAGATATCGGCAATGTAATTGAGGCAATCGATGCGGACATTTCCGCAGATACCGATTCTGCAGATAAACTTGAGGTAAACGAGGAAAAAGATGAGTTCTGACAGGAACCCTAACAAAACGGCATCGGTGAGCAGAGAAGAGGCCGCAAAAAAAATCAGAGTAAAGATATATCTGATTATTTTTGCGGTACTCGCAGTAGGCATCTTTGCATTTGCAATAGTATTCAGAAATATTACTGACAGCAAAGCATACGACAAATACATGGATGCTGCTCGGTTAAGTTGCAGCGTCAGCGATTATGACAATGCGCTCTCTTCCCTCAGAAAGGCCGCGGCCATAGATTCAACTGAGGAATGCCTTCAGCTTATGGCCCAGTGCTATGAGGCAGAGGGTAACTATGAAAAAGCGCTTGAGACTCTGCGCTTGATGGATACGAGCAATTCTTCAACTGCCAGCAAAATCAGCGACATTGAGAACAAGAAGCGGCAGGAGGAGAACTCCGACCTCGTGACAGTGGCAGGAGTTGGACATAGAACAAGCGAAACAAGCCTCGTCCTTGACGGAAAAGGTCTGAGCAGCAATGTGCTCAATGAGGTTGTCAAACTCTATTCTCTGGACAATCTGTCCCTTGCAAACAACAAGATTACGGATATTTCCGCACTTGTATCTTTAGGCGGTCTAACAACCCTTAATCTCAACAACAACTCCGTCAGCAATTTGGCACCGCTTGCAAATCTGAACAATCTCAGAACACTTTATCTCGACAATAATCCTGTTACTGATTTGAGTCCGCTTTATTCAATCAGCTCACTTACTTCACTGAGTATAAAAGGAATTGACATTACGTCGAAGGAGCTTGAGGTGCTCTCACAGGCTCTGCCCAATTGTGCCATAAATGGAGCAAGTGCGAAGTCGGAGAATCCGATGATTGCCCTTGGCGGTCAAACCTTCTACAGCGATGTAACGGAGATTAATCTCAGCGGCTGCGGTATATCGGATATTTCTGCGCTCTCCGAGTGTGTGAATCTGGTAACTGTAAACTTAAGTAACAATTCCATAACGGACATTAGCCCGCTTATGGATATTCCGAACCTAACTACCATTGATATTTCCAACAACAGTATTACGGACATGCGCCCGCTGATGGGTCTGAACACAATAAGGTCAATCGACGCCTCGAGCAACCGCATAAACACAACCGTACCTCTTGGGGCAATAACGTCACTCACGGAGCTTAAACTTGCGGATAACCCAATAGGCAATTTTTCCGGGCTTAAAAAGCTTAAGAATCTCAATACTCTTGATCTATCGGGCACAGGGCTGAAATCCTCAGATGTCAAGTATTTCCAGTACCTCACTAGGCTAAACAGTCTCAATGTGGAAAACAATGAAGAACTGAGCGGTGAGGCCTATAACCAACTTTCGGTTATGCTCCCAAACTGCGGAATAAGCCACTCTGAACTTGTATATGAACTGAGTATGGGCGGATACTCCCTCCCATCGGATACAACCGAAATCAACCTTCCAAACTGCGGTATTTCAGATATCTCAGCAGTTATGAGCCTGACTAATCTTCAGACAGTCCGCCTGCCCGGGAACTACATTACGGATCTGACCTATTTCAACTACACGGAAAGCTGGCGTACACTGACCTTCCTTGACCTCGGTTCAAATAGAATTACCGACATCAGTCCGCTAACCCACCTTTCAATGCTCGATACGCTCAACCTTTCGGACAATAACATCACAGATGTAAGTCCACTATTCGGAATGAGCAGTCTTCGTATACTGTATATAGCGGGAAATAATCTTACGGATTATGATTTGTATGAACTGGAAACAAGGCTGCCAAACTGCACAATCATATCAAGATAGTTAAACCAACATTTAAAAAGGAGCTGCCGTTTTGGCAGCTCCTAACTCTATTGCAGCAAGTCAGACGCTAAAATCCCATAGATATAGTAATCACACCAGCTGTTTACCATCTTTCCCTGTCGAATAAGGCCTTCCTGCGTATAGCCACTTTTCTCCAGTATTATTTTAGATGGGATATTGTGTATATCCACTTCGGCCCAAAGCCTCTGCAGCTCGGTATGCTCAAAACAGAATTCCGTCATAGCTGAAAGTGCTTCCGTTCCATATCCTTTTCCCTGACAGGCGGGGGCAATGCGTATTGCAACCGAGGCCATACGGTCGTTCTCAATCAGATAAACCCACAGGTCACCGATTACCTTGCCGGACTTCTTTTCTTCAATGCCAAGGTGAAAGCTTTTGGTAGGCTTTCCGCGGGTTACAAACATGAGCTCTGGATTAAGGTCAGTTTTTCCAGCTTTTTTCCCCCAATACTTATATATTGAAGGGTCGGGCATCCATTCCTTCAGGGCAGGTACATCTGCTTCATTCATCTCGCGGACGCAGAGCCTTGTCGTATCAATTACAGGCTTTGATTCAATATAGTCAGCAAGTGCCATCTGTATAACTCCTTAGAAGTTGAATTCCGCTTCCCAGTCAAATTTGCCGCTCTCCTCATAAGATTTTGGCCAATGGCTGCACCACTTAGGAGTTATAGGGTTCTCAATTTTATCAATACTTGGTGTGTACGGCTTCAAATCCAACACTGCGCTTCCCGGAAAGGCATCCACATAGTAGAGTCCGACCGTGCCCGATTTTTCGTCTACATACGCGATGTCAGAATTTGAAACCGCTATGGGATTTGGTCTCTCCGGCGAACGGAGTGCAAATACGCCGATTTCCTCAGGCCCCCGTATGTAGGGCTTCGTTTCAACTAACGTCGACCTGTCCTGTTCATTATCGCAACCATCTGCCCACCAAAGAATTTGAACATGGCTGTAGTCTCCAAGCCCCAACAGACCTGCTCTGTACTCCTGGTAGAGCATTATTTTTGTTTCCTCGTTCTCTTTTTCTATCTTTCCGATGGGATATACTTTAATACCGTTCATGATGAACCTCCAAGATAATCTCATCGAGCGCTCGATGACTTTATTATACAAAGTGTATTCTATACTTCAACCCCATTTTTCAGATTTTTTATTATCATACGCTTTATGTCAGCTATGTGTAAATAATAGCCTTTTTTGCGTAAATAATTGACTTGAAATATCTTGGCGATGTAGTATTATTTAATTTGAAAGAAGACGGATGTAAAAAACTTATATTGGTTTTAAGATATAACAAATCCGTTCAGACTGTGTTTATATTGATAATTAAAATATTAATTATTGGCAAAAACTCTTCTAATTTTGAAGGGATTTTGGTATAATATATACATCGTTAAAACGAAAATTCAAAAGGAGGGCAGTAATATGAAATTTACCTTTACTGAGAAGAGAATGGGTTCATCGGAAGAACTTCGAAATTACGCAATGAAGAAAATTTCCAAGTTGGACAGATTCTTCAAAACAGAGGCTGAGGCTTTCGTAACTTTCAGTGTTGAGCGCGGCCGATATCTTGCTGAAATCACTATTCACAATAATGGCCTCTATTATAGAGCCAGTGAACTTACAAATGATATGTATGCTTCTGTAGACTCAGGTACAGCTGCTATTGAACGTCAGATACGCAGAAATAAGACTCGTCTAGAAAAACGCCTCAGAGAGGGTGCACTAGACCGAGAGCCGGTTCCGGAGTTTGTTCCTGCCGAAGAAGAACCCGAGGATGAAGAATTCAAGATAGTCAGAAGCAAGCAGTTCTCTATTAAGCCAATGTCCGCCGAAGAGGCGATACTCCAGATGAACCTGCTGGGACATGAGTTCTTCGTATTCAAGAACATGGATAAGGACGAAGCGGTATCTGTAGTTTACAAGAGAAGACAGGGCGGATACGGCCTTATCTGCGACGACGGTTCGGATGAGGACTGAGCGCAGCTAATACATATACAAAACAAAGGAGAAAAAACATGAAATGTCCACGCTGCGGTCATGAAATGACACTTGATACGCATCGCAAGATTCCACTGGAGATGTGCTATTCCTGCGGATACATTGAGGGACGGACCTCTGATGAAAACTTTTCCGGGACCAAGGAAACAAATTTCGCACATATGAGGGAACTGAACTTCAACGAGCAGGTCGCTTTCCTGAGTACAGGGCTTAATATTGATGAAAAAGCCCTGCGAGCATGGCTTGATCAGCCTTACAAAGGATAATTCTATACTATTAGGGCGCTCCTGTTTGGAGCGCCCTAACTATAGGAGGGAATATGAAATACACGGAAATTACACTGAGCACAACATCTGAGCATATTGAAGAATACTGCGCCAGACTTGAGGAAATCGGAATCAGCGGATTCATCATTGAGGACCGGCGCGACTTCGAGGAGTTTCTCTCTAACAACACACAGTACTGGGACTATGTCGATGAGAAACTGAATGAGAAATACGGGGATGTCAGCAGGATAAAGTTCTATATCACGGATGACGATAATGGACCTGCGATGGTAAACAAGGTTTTGAATGTATGGCCGGATGCGAAGATGGTTGCCGTTCAGGACAGCGACTGGGAGAACAACTGGCGCGAATTCTACAAGCCGATTGAAATAGGGAAGCGTCTCGTTGTTGTTCCACAGTGGGAGGAGATACCTGAGAACGGCAGAAAACCGCTTATCCTTGACCCCGGTCTGATTTTTGGAACAGGCAGCCATCCCACAACGAAAATGTGCCTTAGAGCCCTTGAGAAGCTTGAGCCTGAAGGAAAGAAAATATTGGACCTGGGATGTGGAAGCGGAATTCTTGGGATAGGTGCGCTTGTTTTAGGTGCAGCTTCCAATATGGGAGTAGACATTGACCCAAAGGCGCCTGATGTGTGTATGTCCAACGCAGAGTTGAACGGTATCGGGACCAACAAAATGAAAGTATACGCTGGCGATATTTTGAGCGATTCATCACTCGTCGCATCCCTGGGAAACGGATACAATATTGTGCTTGCAAATATCGTTGCCGATGTGATATTAGCTCTCAGTCCAAAAGTGCGCTCATTTATGGCCAACGACGCAAAGTATGTCTGCTCAGGTATTATAGACGGCCGTGAGAATGAGGTGATGTCTGCACTGAAAGCATGCGGATTCATCATTGAGGAGCATCTTCATGAGGAGGAGTGGAACTGCTTCATCTGTAGCTGATACGTGCCAATCCGGCTTATCTTTTGGTTGAAATTTTTACCTGCCTATGATATACTCATCAGGCAATGCAGGGTTAGTACATCGGTAGTACATCGGCTTCCCAAGCCGAGGAGGCGGGTTCGATTCCCGTACCCTGCTCCAAAAAAATACGGCGGTGCCGGAAGGCACTGCCGTATTTGTATTTTTAGCTCTCAGTAGCCAAAGTAGTAGCGGAAGATGTCGCCGAAGGAACCGAAGTAATCGCTGAAGTCATCACTGCTTCCACCGTTTCCGCCTCTGCCGTTACCATTACCGCCGTTTCCAAAGTAGTAGCCGAACATGTCATTATCACCCTGCTGGGGGTTCTGGTTTGAAGTGTTGGGAGTGTTATTTTCAAGCGCACTCTCCTGTCTTTCGCCTATTTCAACTGTAAGCTTAATGATTTCGCCCTGACGGTATACTTCTAAATCCATGACGTCACCAGGCTTGGCAGATGCTATGATATCAACCAAATCGTTATTGGAGTCCACAGGCTCACCGTTGACCTTGGTGATAACATCGTTTTCCTGCAAACCTGCCTTTGCTGCAGGACCATCCTCGGTAACGCTTACAATCATTGCACCTGACTCGATACCGGTGACATTCTTAACATCGTCAGAGACGGGGGATACTGTAACACCTATATAGGGCTTGATGATATAACCGTTTTCAACGATGCTGGTAACCAAATCAAGTACATTGTTAATAGGAATCGCGAAGCCGATATTTTCTATTGAAGCCTCACCAGACATTCCGCTTGAGGAGTATTTGGCATTTGTTATGCCAACAACCTCTCCTTTGTTGTTAAAGAGAGCACCGCCGGAGTTACCTGAGTTGATTGCGCAGTCGGTTTGAATAAGTTTCATAACTGTGCCGTCAGACATTGTTACATTACGGTTTTTGGCACTTACTATGCCCTGGGTCAGAGAGAAGGTAAGCTCGCCAAGCGGATTGCCGATTGCGTATACATCATCACCTACACGAAGTGCATCTGAATTTCCGGTCTTTACTGGAACGAAGCCTTCTCCGTCAATCTTAAGGACAGCAATATCATTATCATCGTCGTAGCCTATTACGGTTGCATCATAGCTCTTGTCGTCATAGGTTGTGACGGTTACGCTTTTGGAACCTTCAATTACATGGTAGTTAGTAAGAATGTAGCCATCATCGGTTACGATGAAGCCTGAACCTGAAGCCGCATACTCGGACTGGTATCCCCAGTAATTAAGTGTGCCGGTGATGGTAACACCGACGGTGGAGTTGACATTCTGCTCGTAGATGTCCGCAGCGCTGAGTACATCTGATGCTGTCCTGTCCGTTTTCTTTGGCTCTTCGGCAACTGTTACCTCGGGCTTTTCATTTGCAGGATTCTCAACGTCAGCAGGAGTCTGGGCGCTGTTTTCCGTTTCAGCCTGCTGCAATTCCTCTTCTGCATCACCACCGGGACCTATGCTTCTGTCAAATATTGAACCGATTCCTTTTTCCTCAATCTGCGGTGCGTACTTGTTATAAAGGGTTACACCGCCAAATGCTGAAAGACCGCCAATAATGCAGATCAGAAGAATAATGGCAATAACTTTTCCCGCTTTGCCCTTTTTCTTCTTTTTAGGTGCTTCAGTAGTAACAAAAATATTATCGTTCTCAGACATTAAAAAAACCCCTTTCAGAATCTATTTCATTGTGACTGTATTATATATCAAACTGCTTTTTTTTAAAGATTAAATTGTGTATTTTTCGTGAAATAATTGTGAACGACAACAAGGCATTGAAAAGGATACTAAAATGTTATATACTTGCACAGTAAATCAATAAATTCGCATTGGCAGGTGAGACATAGTTGCACGTTATATTTTTTCTCATAGTTGCGGTTGTTGGCGCACTGATGTGGGTTTTCTATTTCAACCACGCAGCGTGGCAGGGGATTGTTGCCTTGCTGGTGGTCTTTCTGGCAGCAAACCTTGTATATATTCTTTTTTGGGGATTGGTTTCACTCTTTGTGAACGTGTCTAAGCCAATCAGCAGACAGAGCAGGATGTGCAGAACAGGCTGCGTGGGTATAGCCACACTTGCGCTCTCATATTTTGGCGCTAAGGTACATATAAGTGGCATCGAGCTGTTGCCCCAGGATTCCAGGTTTCTGTTCGTATCAAACCATCGTTCAGGATTTGACCCTCTTGTTGCTATCTCAAGACTGAAGGACTACAACATCTCATTTATTTCTAAGCCGGAAAACATGAACCTGCCCATATTCGGCAGACTTGCCTACGGTGCGGGGTACCTTGCCATCGACAGAGAAAACGACAGAAATGCACTTCAGACGGTAAATCAGGCGGCAGAATATATTGCAAACAATCTGTGCTCAATCGGAATTTACCCGGAGGGAACCAGAAGCAGGACAAAGGATGTGCTTCCTTTCAGACCCGGCTGTTTCAAGATAGCGCAGAAGGCGAATGTGCCTGTGGTTATTGCTGCATCACACGGAACGGAGAATGTTACCAAGAAAGGGCTGTTTGGTGGTGCCGATATTTACCTTGATATACTTGAGCTTGTGCCGGCCGAGAAGGTGCAGGCAATGAACACACGCAGCATTTCTGAGTATTCAAGGAATCTTATCGTGAAGAAGCTGGCTGAGAGCCGTTAAGGAGATATGAAAATGATAATGACCGATATTATCGCGAAAAAACGCGACGGACAAGAACTGACAACCGATGAGATATACTACATGATATCAGAGTATGTGGCAGGGAATATCCCCGATTACCAGATGTCGGCTATGTGCATGGCCATACTCCTAAAGGGAATGAACGAGCGTGAGACCCTGAATATGACCACTGCTATGGTTAATTCGGGAGATATACTGGATCTTTCCTCAATTGAAGGCGTGACGGTGGACAAGCACTCCACCGGAGGCGTGGGGGATAAGACCAGTCTTGTCCTCTGTCCGATGGTAGCCGCATGTGGTCTAAAGGTTGCAAAAATGAGCGGCCGCGGTCTGGGTCACACGGGAGGAACGATTGACAAGTTGGAGAGCTTCCCGGGCTTCAATACCGCAATAAGTGACGAGGAATTCTATAATAATGTAAACAGGATTGGTATAGTAATAACAGGGCAGACAGCTAATCTTGTCCCGGCAGACAAATTGCTTTATGCTCTCAGGGATGTAACCGGCACAGTGCCATCAATCCCACTTATTACATCCTCAATCATGTCCAAGAAGCTTGCAGCAGGTGCGGAGATTATCGTACTTGATGTCAAGTGCGGTGACGGCTCATTTATGAAAACGCAGGAGGATGCAAAAGAGCTTGCGGAAAGCCTGATCAGCATCGGCAGAAAGGCAGGCAGAAAGTGCGCCGCTGTTATATCCGACATGGAGCAACCCCTCGGCTACGCAATAGGCAATGCGCTTGAGGTTAAGGAAGCCATTTCAGTTCTCAGCGGAAACATGACCGGCGATCTGCTTGATCTGTGCCTGACGATAGGCTCAAAGATGCTTGTTTTAAGCGGGCTTGCGGAGGATGACAGCAACGCAGGTATTATGCTTATGAAATCCATCAGCAACGGCTCAGCACTTAAAAAGCTTGCCGAAATGGTTGAAGCTCAGGGCGGTGACCCAAAGTCCGTTTATGATGTGTCACTACTTCCCACGGCGCCAATAAAGATTGAGGTTAAGTCTCCGACAACAGGTTTTGTGCAGCACATCAGGGCGGAGGAAATGGGACTTATCTCCATGCGTCTCGGCGGAGGCAGAGCAACAAAGACCGATGTGATTGACCTCAGCGTTGGAATTGTGCTTGAAAAGAAAGTAGGAGATAGGGTGAATGCAGGAGAGACTCTGGCCGTTATCCATGCCTCTGATGAAGGAAAAGCAGCGGAGGCTGCCGCAAATCTTATCAAATGCTATGATTTCACAAAGAAGCCGGTAAGCGCCCCGACATTCATCAAGGAGATTCTCTGATGCCCCTTGAGAACAGAGCAGGAGTATGCTGCTTTACCGGGCACAGACCTGAAAAACTCCACGGAGATGAGCAGGAAATAAAGACCGGGCTGGAATCCGCAATCTTGAGGGCGATTGACTCCGGATATGACTGCTTTATAAGCGGAATGTCCAGGGGAGTTGATATATGGGCAGCAGAAATAGTGCTTGAGCTTAAGCGGGATATTCCTGAGCTGCAGCTTATTGCAGCACTTCCATATGAGGGAATGGGGAACAGCTGGAATGCCGTATGGAAGGACAGATATCTCGCTATTCTCGATAAAGCTGACCGTGTAAAGGTATTTAGCAGCACATACCACAGGGGAGTTTACTTTGAAAGAGATAAATGGATGGTGGATATGTGCAGCCGTGTGATAGCTGTGTACCATGGTGAGCCGGGCGGAACTAAAAGCACCATTGATTATGCAGGATTTCAGGGTGTGGAGGTTGTTGCTGTATAATACTTAAAATTCTTTTAGCATTAATAAGTTGTTAAGATATTTGCTGTATGTTATAATGCTTTCAGATACGGAAAGGGTGATTTATCTGAAAGCATTATTTTTAATTATATTCATTGTATCAAGTGTGATACACCTTTATGCAAGCCTGAAATGCAACAAAAAGCTGAGAGCCTACACAAAGGTGTTTATTGTTTCCTCACTTCTTGGATGGTACTGCTGTGCAGCTTCGGTTGTAAGACCGATTATCATTATTGCATTGTTCTTCAGCTGGCTTGGGGACGTGCTTTTAATTCCTCACGGGACAAAATGGTTCACTGCGGGCGGAATTGCTTTCATGGTTTCACATTTTGCCTTTATTCTTGCTTATTACCCGCAGATTGATTTTCCAAGTATTCCGATTTGGGTGATAGTCATTGCGGCGCTTGTGTATTTTTTAGCTGTAACCCTGATATTTATTAAACTTAAACAGTATCTGCCCAAAATGCTTTTCTATCCGATGTATTTGTACCTTCTTATAAACGGAGCAATGAACTGCTTTGCACTTTTCAGACTGATTTCGATGCCATGCAGGGCCACTCTTATCACATTCATCGGTGCAGTGCTGTTCTTCATGTCTGACTCAACACTTTTCTTTGTGCGGTTTAATAAGGACGGTAAACTTAAGACCCACTTTACAGTTATGCTTACATATATATTCGCAGAATTTCTGATTGTATTGGGTCTGATATAAGTTTCAGATATTTATAAAAATAGAGGCATGCCAAAAGCATGCCTCTATTTTTATTTCAGGTCTAAATTAGAGACCCTTGAGCATTGTAGCAAGGAGAAGAAGTACTCCACCAACAGCAACAAACCAGAATGCGTTTGCTACGATGAATGCTACAGGGATGATGTTGAACTTTGCAAGAATTCCAACAACAATGAGTACGAGGCAGATGAGCCAGGTAAGGGTTTTCGGGGCATTAAACTTCATCTAAGTGTCCTCCGGTTTAGATTTACGGTAATAACATACTCTCTTTCCCACCGTATAAAGGAATATTAACACCACGCATGATTCTTGTCAATAAAAATCACTGGAGAGCGTGGGTCCTCAGGTATTCCAGGAATGTTTGAAGGCCGGCGCGGTTGAGAGACCTGCCGTTTGAAGAGGCATAGCGGGCAAGAAGTTGTACACTTTCGGAGAGAGGTTCCTGAACATCAAGGAAATAAGCTCCGGTATCTCTGCATACAAGCTTTATCCAGTCGTTTCCATCACTCATTATTGTTACAGTCAGACCATCAGTTCCGGAGTATTCCTCCGTAATGGATGGTAATCCGCAGCAGATAATCTTAGTATCCGGACTGGCGAGACAGATGTCGCGGATAAGGGTGTCATATTGAGTGATGAAAGTCTCCTGATCAGTTCCGGCAAGATTATCCGTACCTATTCCGATAACAAGTATTTTTGGCTTGATAACCATGGCGGCATTTGCTGCAGAAATTTCGGAACCGTCATTGGGAAATTTGATTAGTGCCTCACTTGCAGAGGATATCGGCATACTTCCTGACTTGGTACCCCAAACCTGGGAGCTGTCCACAAGAGCAAGGTCTCTGAGTCCGATAAAGGTACTGTCACATAGGAAGGTGATACTGTTAAGGTATTCCGCACCAGCATCCGGAACTTCGTTTAATGTGTTCAAGGTTCCGCGCATGTTACCTGTGCCGGTACCGATTTCTGCCATGCCGGGACCTGCCTCGTCCTTAGATGATGAGACAGTGTTTCCCAGATTCATGGAGAAATCCTGCTTTCCGCCATAGTATTTTGTGAACATAGCAGATATAAGCCCGACAACGATGGCAATCAGAGCAATAACAATGAATATTGCCCAAATTAAATTTTTAATTCCTGATAATTTTGTGTTCATAGCCTTCAGCCTGATTTATAAAATAAGGGGCGGACTTCTCCGCCCCCATATCTATTAGGATTATTCTTCCTCCAGTGCCTTTGCTTCCGCAATAACCTTCTCCTGGACATTGCCCGGAGCTTCCTGGTAGCGGACAAACTTGCACGTGAAGGTGCCTGCGCCCTGAGTCATAGAGCGGAGATCGATGGTGTATGTACCCATCTCAGCCATCGGAACCTCAGCCTCAATTGTGCTGTAACCTTCGTCTGCGGGCATGGAACCCATCATAGTACCGCGTCGTTTGGAGTTGATATCACCAATGATTGCACCCTGGAATTCGTCAGGAATGGTGACAAAGAGCTGTCCAATAGGCTCAAGAATTGTGGGCTTTGCCTTGGGAATACCGTCCTGATATGCAAGTCTGGCGGCTGTTTGGAATGCCATATCATTGGAGTCAACAGGGTGGTAGGAACCATCATAGAGGGTTGCCTTCAGACCAACTAAAGGATATCCTGCGAGAACGCCCTTGAGAACAGAATTGCGAAGACCCTTTTCAACAGAGGGGAAGAAGTTTTTAGGAACGGAGCCACCGAAGACTTCCTCGGCGAATATCATATCGTCCTGCTCTTCCTGGGGCTCGAAGCGAATCCAAACATCACCGAACTGACCTGAACCGCCGGACTGCTTCTTATGACGCCCGTGGGCTTCAACCTTGCCCTTTATCTTCTCGCGGTATGCAACACGGGCGGGAATGATTTCGGTCTCAACATTGTATAGATTCTTAAGCTTGTTTGTAAGAACACCAATCTGAATATCACCGGCGCCAGAGATAACCATCTGGTGGGTTTCAGCATTGTTGACAACGGTGAATGAAATATCTTCTTCGTTGAGCTTTGTAAGACCTGCTGCAACTTTGTCATCCTGGCCCTTTGTTTTGGGAGTGATAGCGACAGTATACATGGGTTCGGGGATTTCGATTGCAGGGAGTTCAACATCGTCATCTTTAGAATCTGTTACTGTATCGCCGGTTTTCCAGTCCATCTTGCCGATGGCGCAGATATCACCGCAGCATGCGCTGTCTACTTCAACGGTCTTCTTTCCGGTCATGTTGTAGAGACGGCCAAGCTTGTCATTGGAGGAAGCACGGATGTTGCGCAGAGACATACCGCCTGCAATGCTTCCGGAAAGGACTTTAACGAGACTGTATTTTCCGAACTTATCAGAAATGGTCTTAAACACGAAACCAACAACAGGGGATGACTTCTCTTCGGGAGCGGGGCAGTAATCAGCAATACCCTGAAGAATTGCTTCCGTACCGACATTTGTCATTGCATCGCTTGCAAATACGGGAACAACTGCACGTTCTTTTACTCCAACCTTGAGTCCTTCAATGATATCTGCCTCTTCAAGCTCCATTGTCTCGAAGAACTTCTCCATGAGCTCTTCGGTTGCACCTGCAGCAGCTTCCATAAGCTCTGCACGGAGATCTTCAACCTTTCCCGCATCAGCAGCAGGGACAGCTCCCTTTGTTGTCTTTGCTCCGTTTGTTGTGTAGCATGTGTTGTGTACCAGATCTATAACGCCTGTTCCGTCAGATGTGGGAACTGTGACGGGGCATACAATGCTGCCGTATTTTGCTTTGAGTTCATCAAGAACCTTGAAATAATCGCCGTGTTCCTCATTTGTCTTTGAAATGCAGAACATTACAGGAAGTCCGGCATTCTTTAGGTATTTCCAGCAACGCTCAGCACCAACGGAAAGACCGTCTTTTGCTGTGCAGAGAATCATTCCGCATTCGACTGCTCTGATGGCACAGAGTGCATCACCGACAAAGTCGAAGAAACCCGGAGTGTCGAGTGTGTTTATCTTGCATCCGCCAAAAGTTACCGGAGCAATAGAGGTGGATATTGATATCTGGCGGGACTTTTCTTCGTCATCATAGTCGCATACGGTGGTGCCGTCAGCAACTTTTCCCAGACGGTCAATAGCGCCTGTTACAAAAAGCATGCTCTCTACAAGGCTGGTTTTTCCGCTGTTTCCATGACCTAAAAGTGCGATGTTACGAATGTTTTTGGTTTCCATATGTTGATTCCTCTCTTAGATTATATGCAATAAATATAATTTCACGCATTTCCGATTAATTATACACTAAGGGTATGTAATATTGCAACAACTATTTACTTGATAAGTGAAAAAAGATGAATATGGAGAGACGTTAAACAAATTCACAAAAAAGTAATTGCACTTTTCTAAATAGAATGATATTAATGTAAAATATGAAAAAGGTTATTTGCAGAAAATTTAATATAATCCTTTCGGTTGCCATTGTGCTGGGGTGCATGTTTGGGCTTGCATCCTGCGGAAAGAAGAAAAATAATGATGATGTTCACTACGAGGTCGTAAACGGAATAATTATGGAGGTCCACGGAAACGAAGTTGTAGGCGCGGCCGACGGGTCGGAAACGGAGAAAGACCCCTCTGCTCAGCTGCAGGAGACAGTTCCTGTTCAGCAGCAGGACGACTATGATGTGGCTGCGCAGCACGGGGTTGGAGAATACGACTTCACCTCAGTCAGCGACGGAACAGCTGTTGAATTTCCTGATGAGGAGTATAACAGCATCTCAAAGGCAGACTCAGTAAAGCTTGAAAAACTCAAGGAAAATCTCAAAAATGCGGCGCAGGCGTGCAAAGAGATATACGTTAACGCAGATAAAGGAGAAGGCTTTGATGTAAGTCTCTCGAGCGGTACGGTAGGGCAGATGATAAATGCACTTGGAGAGGTCGGTTATTCCGCGATTGACTATAACGGTGACTATAATATGTCGGCTTATGAAATATTTGAAGATTTCTGCGGGAATATTGTACTTAATGTCAACTGCTCCGGTACATACTATGTGGTTTATCCCGACGGGCACATCAGCCTTTTCAATCTGTTTAGGGAGTCAGGCAGTTGGCATCTGATTTCCATGTCGCTTGCCTGGAATGACGATTGCAGCACAAGAATATATTCCGAGGGCAGATATGCTCTGGGTACAGTCAAATATACTAACAAAGGTTGGCTGATATACAGCAGAAACACAACAGACTTTGATGCCAACCAGAAGGCCAATACGGATTCATATACCATGATAAGGGTAAAGCCTTACGATGCTAACTGCAAAGCCCTGGCAGCTAAATATGTGGAACCGGTAGGGTATTTTGAAAACAACCTATTTATTACTAACTGGTCACAGGACAATTTCATTCCCATTGATTTCAACAGTCTGTACGCATATCTGTTTGGAATGTATAACGGAACGCAGAGCCTGTCCTCGTATAACGTCAGGAACTATTACAAATCCATTGGAGGAACGAGGCTATATCTTATCCCCGAGGAAAGCTTTGAAAAGACTGTAACCTACTATTTTAATATCGACGTTACATTGCTCAAAGGGATATCGGATTATAACTCGTCGTTGAATTCTTATTTCTTTTTAGGATACAACCGTGACTACTATACAGTTACGCCCCGCACTCCAAAACCCGAAGTTGTGGATTATGTTACGAACACTGACGGTTCAATAACAATGACGGTTGATGCTGTGAACCCATGGTACGGTACAGACTGCGCTTTCCGCCACAAGCTGACAGTTATGCCATGGGGCAACGGGAGCTTCAAGTATGTTTCCAACACTCTTATTGATGATGTGAACAATATACTTCCCCAGCAGAAGCTTGCAGAAATGCTGGATGTGGAACGCTCCAAGACTGATTACTGATTTTATGGAGGAGCCTGATGGAAAGAATAACCTCGCGAAAAAACAGATACATCACGCATCTTCGTGCTCTGGCAGACAACTCTGATTATCGTAGGGAATGCGGAGAATTTCTCTGTGACGGTTACAAGCTGTTGGAAGATGCGCTGAACAGCAATGCGGAGATAAGCTCCGTGCTCTGGAAAGAAAATGTTGGGGATTATTCTGTGTCATGCTCAAAGCAGTATGTCGTGGATGAACAGCTTTTTGACTATGCTTCGCCCATGAAGAACAGCCCCGGCCCGCTGTTTACTTGTAGAATACCGAATACGGAACCCAACCAAAAAGCAGATAACGCAATTATTGTTGAGACTCTGCAGGACCCCGGAAATGTGGGTACGATTCTTAGGACAGCAAACGCGATGGGAATTGATGCTGTGATTCTCACCGGAGCCTGTGCAGATATATACAGTCCGAAGGTTGTTCGGGCAAGCATGGGTGCAATTTTTAGACAGAGAGTGTTTCGCTTTGATTATGATTCACTGAGACTCTTTTTGAACAGGAATAATATGAAGCTGTACGGAGCCGCATTGTCCGACAGAGCGGAGAATATCCGCAGGCTGAATATTGCAGATTCTGCGGTTGCAATCGGAAGTGAGGGCAGGGGACTTAGCGCCGAGATGCTTTCTATATGTGACTCCGAGCTAATTATACCAATGCAGCCCAGTAGCGAATCGCTGAATGCTGCAGTTGCGGCATCTATTATTATGTGGGAGATGTCAGGAGGAAAACATGACTGACAGAAGATACTGGATCTGGTTTTCATCCATGACGGATATAAGCCTTAATTCCAAAGCGAACCTGCTAGAATTTTTTGGAAGCCCTGAAAATGCCTTCAATTCCACAAGGGGCACTATTAGCGGAATTGAGGGTATTTCGGCGCACGATGCGGAAATAATGGAACAGCGCGACATGGAGCGCGTTGAGCGTATTATCGGGCTTTGTGAAAAGAACGGAGAGAGAATCATCACCATCGACAGTCCGCTTTACCCTTCATCCCTTAAGGAGATATATGCCCCACCATATGTAATCTATGTCAAGGGTGAGCTTCCCGATTTTGCAGAGCATCCCGGTGTTTCGGTGATTGGAACGAGAAGAGCAAGCGCTTACGGAATGAAAATGGGCAGAAATATTGCTTATGAGTTAATAAAATGCGGTGTCACAGTCATAACAGGGCTTGCTGCCGGCATCGAGACAGAAAGCGCGAAGGCGGCACTTCTGGCCGGAGGTCCAGTTCTGGCCGTTATAGGTACACCGATTGAAAAGGCAACAGGCGAGTTATTATCAGAGATTGAACAGAAGGGTGCTGTAGTATCTGAGTATCCTCCGGAGACAGTGACACGCAGACATTTCTTCCGCTATAAAAATAGAATATGTGCAGGATGCTCCATGGGAGTTCTGGCAGTTGAAGCTCCTGAACAGAGCGGAACAAGACTGTTCATTGCCGAAGCGCTTGAACAGGGTAAGGAGATTTTTGCGGTTCCGGGAAATGCCGACAGCGAGAACAGCAGGGGGATACTCAAGTTCATCCGGGACGGTGCGATACCCGTCGCCCACGGCTGGGAAATAGCTGAGATTCTTAATGAGAGCGGATATGTTTCGCTGAATTGCGAAAGCCGCGAAATCTATCCGGATAATTCCGCAGTTGCCAAACCGGACAAAGTATCCTCTAAAACGAGCAATGCAAAAAATAAACCGGAAAATAAAAAAATAATTGACAATGAAAAAGTCGGTTGCTATATTGACATATCAGAATTAACGGAACCGCAAAAGCTTATAGTAAATACCCTAAGTATATCATCCGCCGGTGTTGATGAACTCGTGGAGCTTTGCGATATGCCGTCTGCGGCTATCCTTGCAGAGCTGACAATGCTTCAGATAGACGGAATTGTTGTGAAGGAAGCTGGCGGTACATTTAAATTAGCAGGAAATGAGGATATGTAATGGCTGAAAAAGCGCCTGAAAATTTAGTTATTGTTGAGTCTCCGGCAAAGGCCAAGACGATTGAAAAGTATCTTGGAAAGGGTTATAAAGTCAAAGCATCCATGGGTCACCTCCGAGATCTTCCAAAGAGCACGATGGGTGTTGACCTGGAGAGCTTTGAACCAAAATATATTTCCGTCAGGGACAGGTCTGCCCTTATCAAGGAACTTAAGGCAGATTCCAAAAAGGCAAAGATTGTCTATCTCGCAACGGACCCTGACCGCGAAGGAGAGGCCATCTCCTGGCATCTTAAGGAGTTGCTTGACCTACCTGATGAGAAGGCTAAGCGGGTAACGTTCAACGAGATAACAAAGAATGTTGTAACCGATAGTATCAGAAACCCGAGAGATATAGACGAAAATCTTGTCAATGCCCAGCAGGCAAGACGCGTTCTCGATCGCATTGTGGGCTATGAGCTTTCTCCAATGCTGTGGCGTACCATTAAATATGGTCTATCCGCTGGCCGAGTTCAGTCAGTGGCAGTAAGAATGGTTGTTGATAGGGAAGAGGAAATCAGAGCCTTCAACAAGGAGGAGTACTGGATTCTTGATGCAAATCTGCTGTGCAGCGACGGTAAAAGCTTTACTGCCAGATATTTCGGTCCTGAGAACGCATTAAAGAAACAGACGGTTAGAAGCCGCGAGGAAGTGGACAGCATAATTAATGCCACCAGGGATGCAGATTTCATTATTAACTCCGTAAAGCACAGCGAGAAAACCAAGAGTCCCGCACCTCCGTTCATAACATCAACGCTTCAGCAGGAAGCTTCCCGCCGACTTAATATGACACCTAAGCGCACCATGATGATTGCACAGCAGCTTTACGAAGGTGTTGAAATTACAGGTCGTGGAACGCTCGGTCTTATCACATACATGAGAACGGACTCACTGCGTATATCAAACGAGGCCCTCAGCGCAGCTGGTGATTATATAAAGAAGACATACGGAGATAAGTTCTATCCGGGAAAACCGAGAACCTTCAGAACAAATTCCAATGCTCAGGATGCCCATGAAGCAATCAGACCGACTGATGTGTTCCTATCACCGGATGTTGTGCGTGCGGACCTTACAAAGGACCAGTATGCACTTTACAGGCTTATATGGGGCAGATTTACTGCCTCGCAGATGTCAAATGCAGTATATGACGCAGTAAGTGTGGATGTGCTTTCCGCCGGTTATCTCTTCAGAGCAAACTGTTCGGAGATAAAATTTAGAGGATATACCGCGCTTTATGAGGAAGCGAAGGATGAGGAGTCGGACGATCTATCTAAGGCATTGCCTAAGCTCTCTGAAGGCGAGAAGGTTGAGCTCGAGAAGATGGATGCCGACCAGCAGTTTACCCAGCCTCCCTCCAGATACACAGAAGCAACTCTCATCAGGGCTATGGAGGAGAAGGGAATAGGCAGACCTTCAACATATGCAACTACCGTTTCCACGATTTCTTCGCATGACTATGTCTCTAAAGAAGGCAGATACCTTCAGCCGACTCCGCTTGGAGAGGTAGTGACGGGCTTTTTAAAGGAGAACTTCCCGGATATAGTAGACCTGGGCTTCACCAGCAAGATGGAGGAGAATCTTGACGATGTTGAAGCGGGAACAAAATACTGGAAGGATATCCTCAAAGACTTCTACGGTGACTTCAGTTCTGAAATGAAGAATGCGGAGAAAGTGACCGAGGGCGTGAGAATTCAGGTGCCCGCCATTGAGACAGATGAAATCTGTGAGCTTTGCGGCGCAAGAATGGTTAAAAAGAAGGGCCGCTTTGGTTATTTCCTTGCCTGCCCGAATTTCCCTGAGTGTACATTCACTAAGCCCATTGTAGTTGAGATGCCGGGGAAATGCCCCAAGTGCGGAGGAAAGATTCTTAAACGCACATCACGAAACGGTAATGCCTACTATGCCTGCGAAGACAATAAGGCAAAGTGCGGTTTCAGGCTTGCGGAGAAACCTGAATCCGATGTTTGTCCGCGCTGCGGTGGCAAAGTGCTTGAATACACAGCACATGACGGTAGCCCTTACTGGGCATGCAGCGATTACCAGGTGAGAAACTGCGATTTTATAACCTGGGATGTGCCTACAAAGGATTTCTGCCCGAATTGCGGAAAAACAATGTTTAAGCGCAGCGGCAGAGGTCAGAGCAAGACATTCTGTGAAAATGAAAACTGCTCTGCGTTTGTTCCGCTTGATGCCAGAGGCTATAAAAAGAAAGCCGAAGGTACAAATGCAAAAGTGAAGACAGGGAAGAAAAACTCAAAGGCTACAGCTAAAAAAAAGGAAAAATAAAACAATAATATCCAAAAGAAGTCGTAATATCGGCTTCTTTTGCGGTTTAAGCAGCGTATAAATATGTTAACATAATTTAGTTTAATAAATTAGGTTAAATTAATTATATAAACAAATATATGTTTACAATAATATGAAAATAATATTTACTCAACTAAATTATGAATAATATAATATGTATTATAA
>R28__coassemble_262_pt1 | contig 25111 bp, 39 predicted proteins | sample R28__metabat2_high_PE_003 | metagenome-assembled genome bin R28
TTGGCGGAAGCGGTGGGATTCGAACCCACGGGCCCGGTTAAGGGCTTACCCGATTTCGAGTCGGGGCCGTTATGACCTCTTCGATACACTTCCGTGTCGCGCAGAGTATTATAATTTATACTACGTTAAATTGCAAGCCTCTCTTGCTTTTTTTATTATGATATAATATAATTTGTATAATAATTTATATAAAAATTCGTAACAAATTTTGCTTTCAAACGTATTATAATACAGATATGAACAGCAAACACGAGGTGATACTATGAAAAAAACATTATACAGTCTGATGCTTAACGATGAAGTAGTTCGAGAAGTTGATATTCTGGCACATAAGCTGGGAACAAACCGCTCCAGTCTGATTAACGAGATATTGGCGGAGTACGTCGATTACACAACTCCCGAGCGGCGAATCAATGATGTGCTTTCGGCAATAGAACAGATGATGATTCCCTCACGGGATCTGGTTCCGTTCTTTGCCCCCCACACTTATTCCATGTCTCTGAAGAGTTCTCTGGAATATAAATACCGGCCAACCATAAAATACGAGGTTGAGCTTTATAAGGGCACGGGCACTTCAATCGGCGAGCTCTCGGTTATGTTCAGGACCCAGTCCGAAGCACTGATTTCTGCAATGACCGAATTCTTCAGAATCTGGAAAAGCATAGAGGATGCCCATCTTGTACCCCTGACAGGTGCAAAAATCGAGTATTCCCTTTATGACGGCAAATTTACCAGAAGCATCTGCATTCCTGAACGGGACTGCTCATCCGACGAACTCGCAGCTGCTCTGTCAGAATATATCAGACTGTTCGACACCCTTATGAAGGGTTATGTTTCCGGGCGTTATGATGCCCACGCCGTTGAGGCAGCATACTACTCACAAATGATTAAAGCTGATGTTCATATTTAATTCTAAACCGAGGTGATTATATTATGAATGCACAGAATTTTACTCAAAAATCTCTTGAGGCCATCCAGACTGCCCAGTCCATGGCCCAGGAAAACAATAACAACTATTTAATGCCTGAGCATCTTCTATATGCTCTCGTGGATCAGGACGGAGGTTTGATCCCTTCCCTGTTCGGTAAGATGGGCGTGGATTGCAATGCTGTCCTTTCCGAGCTCGATTCAGCGATAAGAGCGCTTCCAAAGATAGGCAGTGTCAGTGATGTATATCTGGCACCTGAGTGCAACAGAGTTGTCTCAGCAGCTGAAAAGGCCGCAAAATCAATGGGTGATGAGTATCTTTCCGTAGAGCACCTTATGATTGGTCTCTTTGCTGCGCCGACTTCATCCATAAAACGAATTTTTGACAGTCACGGAATTACCAAGTCTGCATTTACAGCAGAGCTTTCTAAGGTAAAAACCTCTCCTGTTACAGGTGACAACCCCGAAAGCACCTATGATGCACTAAGTAAATACGGCACCGATCTTGTAAAACGCGCCCGCGAAAACGAACTCGACCCGGTAATCGGCCGTGATATTGAAATCCGTAACGTAATCCGCATTCTTTCAAGGAAGACTAAGAACAACCCAGTTCTCATTGGTGAGCCCGGTGTCGGCAAAACTGCAATTGCTGAGGGCCTTGCACAGCGTATCGTCCGCGGAGATGTACCGGAAGGCCTTAAGGACAAGACCATTTTCTCTCTTGATATGGGTGCACTTATCGCCGGCGCTAAATACCGCGGCGAGTTTGAGGAGAGGCTGAAGGCAGTTCTCGATGAAATCAGAAAAAGCGAAGGCGGCATAATACTCTTCATCGACGAGCTCCATACAATTGTAGGTGCAGGGAAGACCGAAGGCAGCATGGATGCCGGTAACCTTCTTAAGCCTATGCTCGCCCGTGGAGAGCTTCACTGTATCGGTGCCACCACCCTTGATGAGTACCGTAAGTACATAGAAAAGGATGCGGCTCTTGAACGCCGTTTCCAGCCCGTACAGGTTGATGAGCCAAGTGTGGAGGATACCATATCCATTCTCAGAGGGCTCAAGGAACGCTATGAGGTTTATCACGGTGTTCGTATCCACGACAATGCGCTTGTTGCAGCAGCAACTCTGTCCAACCGCTATATCACAGACCGTTTTCTTCCCGACAAAGCAATTGACCTCGTGGATGAGGCCTGCGCTCTGATTCGTACAGAAATAGATTCAATGCCTGCTGAGCTCGACGACATCCGCCGAAAGATTATGCAGCTTGAGATAGAGGAGATGGCTCTTAAAAAGGAAGATGACAGACTCTCTAAAGACCGTCTTGAAAAGCTAGTTCAGGAGCTGGCTGAAAACAAAGATAAGTTTAATGAGCTAAAAGCCCGCTGGGACAGCGAGAAATCATCTGTTGACGAGGTCAAGCGCCTCAAGTCCGAAATAGAGAAGATGCACTCCGATATAGAGAATGCCCAGCTTAATTATGAGTATGAGAAGGCTGCCAGGCTGAAATACTCCGACCTTCCCGCTCTTGAGAGGCAGCTCGAGGAAGCTGAGAAGCTTTCCGAAGAGAAGAGTGCAAACACCCTTGTTCATGACACTGTAACCGAAGAGGAGATTTCTTCTATTGTTGCAAAATGGACAGGCATTCCTGTCTCCAAACTAATGGAAGGTGAGCGTGAGAAGATTCTCCATCTCGATGACTATCTGCATAACCGTCTGGTTGGGCAGGATGATGCCGTCAGGAAAGTAACTGAAGCAATCCTCAGGTCCCGTGCAGGTATTTCCGACCCCAACCGTCCAATCGGTTCATTCCTGTTCCTGGGGCCGACCGGTGTCGGTAAAACCGAGCTTGCAAAATCTCTTGCAGAATGCCTGTTTGACGACGAGCATAACATCGTAAGAATTGATATGACCGAGTATATGGAGAAATTCTCGGTTTCCAGACTCATTGGAGCACCTCCGGGATACGTGGGTTATGATGAAGGCGGTCAGCTCACTGAAGCCGTCCGCCGCAAGCCCTACAGTGTCGTGCTTTTCGATGAAATTGAAAAGGCCCATCCCGATGTGTTCAACATTCTCCTGCAGATTCTTGATGACGGACGAATTACCGACTCACAGGGCAGAACCGTTGATTTCAAGAACACCATCATCATTCTGACATCCAACCTTGGAAGCCAGTATCTGCTTGATGGTATCGACAGTGACGGAAAAATCAGCCCCGAGGCTCAGGAGCTGGTTATGAACGAGCTCCATCAGGCATTCCGTCCCGAATTCCTTAACCGTCTTGATGAGATTATTATGTTCAGACCGTTAACAAAAGAGAATCTTAATAGCATCATCGACATCATGGTACGCTCCTTAAGAAAGCGTCTTGAGGGCAAGGAACTCAATCTGATAATTACGGATTCTGCAAAACAGCTTATTATTGAGCGCGGCTTCGACCCGCTTTACGGTGCAAGGCCTCTCAGAAGATATCTTCAGAGCAGTGTGGAAACTCTGATTGCAAGGACAATTCTTTCAGGAGAAATCAGCGCCGGCAGTACCATTACAATTGACTCTGACAACGGTGAACTTGTCTGCAGATGCTGATAAAGCAAAATTCCCCGAAGGCATTCATTCCTTCGGGGATATTTTTAGAATCTGAAATACAAAAACGGATTGTATGTTGTACTTAAAAGGAAGACTATACATAGAATGAACAGGGCCGCATAAAGAACATACTCCGTAACCTCTATTGCCGGGCTTGGATTCTTCGGTTTCATTTTTTCAAGCACCGGGAATGTGAAAAGTATTCCCAGCGGAATCCAGATAAAGGCCTTGAAAACATCTAAATCTCCTGCCGCTACTGCTGTCCAGTCTGTCGGAATGTATGTGAACATGTAGCTTATTCTAGTCCCGAATTCCGCTACTGAGTCAGCATTGAACATAATATAGCCTATTATGATGATGAACATATTGATAAGCCATTGCAGCCAATGCGGAAGCTTTTTAAGGTATTGTCCGTATATTTTCTTCTCAAGTATTATCATTACACCGTAGTACAGACCCCAGAAAAGGTATGTCCACTCTGCGCCATGCCAGAGGCCGGTAAGCCCCCACACCAGCATAGTATTGAATATCCATCTGCCTGTGCTGACCCTGCTTCCGCCAAGCGGGAAGTATACATAGTCCTTGAACCACGTCGTAAGCGAAATGTGCCATCTTCTCCAGTAATCCGCCATAGATGTGGCAACATACGGATGGTTGAAGTTCTCATGAAAATGGAATCCGAACATTCTTCCCATTCCTATTGCCATGTCGCTGTAGCCCGAGAAGTCAAAGTATATCTGAATCATATCGGCGATACCGGCTATCCAGAACAATAGTGTTCCAACCTCCTGGGGATTGCCGGAGTATATCAGCTGAGCAGCAGCCGATACATTATTTGCCAGGAGAACCTTCTTCGCAAATCCTATTATAAACCGTTGGAATCCGTAAATAACATCCTCAAAATTCTCGTGTCTGTCGTCAATCTCCTGCTCGACGGTCTCATACCTGACAATAGGCCCTGCTATCAGCTGGGGGAAAAGGCTTACATACAAGAGCAGCTTCAGGAAATTCTTCTGAACCTTAACCTTGTGCCTGTTAAGATCAATTACATACGAAAGAATCTGAAATGTGTAAAAGCTGATTCCTATTGGCAGCTTTATTCTCTGAATCCGGGACTCTTTGCCAAATAGTTGCATAACATTGTCTGCTGCAAAATTCAGATACTTGAAAACAAACAGATTTGACAGCAGCAGTATTATCGTTACCGTTAGAATTGCTTTTCTCTTCCTGATTTCATCAGCACCACATGCATCAAGCATCAGTCCACCCGTGTATGCCACAAGGGTTGCAAGCAACATCAGTATTATATTTTTAGGTTCTCCCCACGAGTAAAACAGAAGTGAAAAAACGAGAAGAACGCCGTTTCTCCACTTGCGGTGTTTTACAACAAAGTACGAAATAAATACCAGCGGGAAGAAAAAGAAAATAAAGGTCAGACTGCTGAATACCATCGATTAACTCTCCAGAATATATTCTCCGCTAGAAAACACCACCTGGCTTGCCACAATAAGAACTTTGTCTATATCATTGTCCTTTATAACATCACTGATATTAAAGCTTTCACCCTCAGCAAGCTCCAGGTTTCTCATATCCACAGATATGGTTTTATTGTAATGCGAGGCTATCAGCTTTAACACAGCATTATCAAAGGAATCTCCTATGACCACGATGTTCTCTTTTTCAGGTCTATTTGTATCAAGAACCATCAATCCTGGGTTGCCGCCATAGAAGAGTTCATATGTAAACTCCTGCATTTCTCCCGAGATTATTTCCTCTTCATTTCCGTATTTTATACCGAAATCAGGATAATCAAACTTATATACGGAGACATATTCCTTCAGTTCCGTCAATCCGCACTCCTTTGATTTGCTCCCCGCAGTCGCAAACGGTAGAGTAATCTCGCCAAGCGGCTTCAACAGTTCATCCTCACAGCCGATAAGCTTCATTATCTCTCCGTAGCCTTTGTATGAACCCTTATTATTCCAATGATGGTCTGTTTTATAGAACAGCTTACTGTAGGTGTCAAAATCATCTATTTCAAATCGGGATATCCTGTCCTCAGGAATATCCAGCATTGACCGGATATACTCATACACCGGCATTTTTTCATTTTTGCTGAAATCAATAATTGAATCCGATTCACCATAATATATATAGAACGGTGTGTCCGGATTATTTCTCATTGCCTCGTTGAAGCTTGCTGCCGTCTCCTCAAACTCTTTTTTGCAGTCGTCAAGATTAAAAGGGACCCAAAGAATATAGCCTTTATAGAAATACATGTCATTATACTTATAGAAGGTGTCGGGATGCTTTTCAATTTCCGAAAGAAGTATCTTAACCAGAAATTTTGAGTTGACTGTATTGTAAAACTGTTTCATGGGCTGGGCTCCCGGCAGCTGGTCTGCTAGAGCCTCTTCAACACTGTCCTGAAAACTGCTGTTCAAAAACGATTCCAAGGTCAATCCGGGTATTTTCTTTGCACCACGGTTTTCATAATAGTTAATATCCTTTGGCATAAAAACAGCCCTTGCAATCCCTGATATCATAAATACTATCAGTACAGCAAGGAACAGTATTTTCGCCGCTCTGACTATTCTGCTGTTTTCAGTTCCGGTCTTCATTCAATACCTCTTGTTTTTTGTCCCGCTTATTATAACTTCTTACATATAAAGAGTCAATCAGTCGAAGATAATTAAAAGCACAGGGTACTTAACCCTGTGCTTTTATCTGTTATCTAATTATTTTAATCAGACAAGCTCAATAACTGCTGTCTCTGCTGCATCTCCGCGACGAATGCCAACGCGTGTAATGCGTGTATAACCGCCGTTGCGGTCTGCATACTTCGGTGCGATTTCGTCGAAGACTTTCTTTGCAACATCTTCGCGTGTTATGAACTCAAGTGCCTGGCGGTAGGATGCGAGATCCTTAGCCTTGCCGAGAGTGATCATCTTCTCAGCCAGAGGTGCGATTTCCTTCGCACGTGTAACGGTTGTTTCCATACGACCCTTGTCCAGGAAGTCTGTTACCTGCTGACGGAGCATTGCTTTACGCTGTGCAGTTGTTTTGCCAAGTTTTCTTGTTCCGGGCATAATTGCATTTCCTCCTTCTGTCAGCTATTACTGGTTTTCCTCATTGGCCAGAGACAAGTTCATCATCTGAAGTTTCTGTTTAACTTCTTCGAGTGACTTACGGCCAAGGTTACGGACCTTAATCATTTCATCTTCAGTCTTGTTTACCAGGTCAGCTACAGTATTGATATTAGCGCGCTTGAGGCAGTTGAAGCTTCTAACGGAGAGATCGAGCTCTTCAATGGTCATGTTAAGCATTGTATCGGGCTGATCTTCTTCTTTCTTGACAACTGTTGACTCTTCGCTATCTGTCTCAGACAGATCCGTGAAAATCTTGAAATGGTCACGAAGGATTCTTGCCCCGTATGACAGAGCTTCCTTCGCGGATATTGTCTTATCCGTCCACACTTCGATGGTTAATTTATCAAAGTCCGTCTGGTTTCCAACACGGGTGTTTTCCACTGTGTAGTTAACCTTAAGAACCGGTGTGTAAATGGAGTCGACAGGAATTGTTCCGATTGGCATTGAAGGAGACTTGTTTTTATCGGCAGAAATATATCCTCTACCCTGTTCGATAACAAGCTCCATGGTCAGAGAGCCATCAGGACCCAGAGTAGCTATGTGCTGCTCAGGGTTAATGATTTCGACCTCCGCGTCCGGCTTAATATCTCCCGCTGTAACAGGGCCTTCGCCCTTTGCTTCAATATATACCGTTTTAGGTCCTTCGCAGTTGAGCTTTGCAATAATGCTTTTTACATTCAGCACTATCTCTGTAACATCTTCTTTTACGCCGGGTATTGTCGAAAATTCATGCTGAATTCCGGCAATCTTTATGCTTGTTACTGCATATCCGGGAAGAGAGGAGAGCAGTACTCTACGAAGAGAGTTTCCTAAGGTTGTACCATATCCGCGTTCCAGAGGCTCTACAACAAACTTGCCGTAGGACACATCTGCAAGAGGATCAAAGCACTCGACGTGCGGCATGTCAAAATTGATCTTGTTTGTTTCGACCATTTAGTTATATAACCCTCCTTTAATATTCCGCGTATTATTTCAAACGCGTGCTGTGGATAATAATGCCAAATTGAGGGTGTGTTATTTGGAGTACAACTCGACGATAAGATGCTCCTCGATGGGAAGATCGATGTCATCCCTTGCAGGAACTGCTATAACCTTTGCCATATTGTTGGTCTTGTCATACTCAAGCCACTTCGGAGCGGGACGGAATGCGTTTGCTTCAATATTGGCCTTGATTTTCTCAATACCGCGGCTGCTTTCCTTGAGAGCGATTATCATTCCCGGCTTTACCTGATAGCTGGGGATGTTAACCTTGCGGCCGTTAACGGTAATGTGTCCGTGGCTAACCATCTGACGTGCTTCCGCACGGCTCATTGCAAAACCAAGGCGGTAAACGACGTTATCAAGACGGCTTTCCAGTATTGACAGAAGATTTTCACCTGTCTGGCCGGGACGACGCTCAGCCATTTCGAAATAGCTACGGAACTGGCTTTCGAGAACTCCGTAGAATCTCTTTGCCTTCTGCTTCTCACGGAGCTGCTGTCCGTATTCGGAATTCTTGCTGCGGCCCTGACCATGCTGACCGGGAGCAAAAGAGCGGTTGGTCATTGCGCACTTATCTGTGTAGCAGCGGTCACCCTTGAGGAAAAGTTTCTGACCTTCTCTGCGGCACTGACGGCATACTGCTTCAGTATATCTTGCCATTCTAATTTACCTCCTTCTGATCAGACACGACGACGTTTCGGAGGACGGCATCCGTTGTGTGCAATAGGAGTGCAATCCTTAATCATCGTTACTTCAAGTCCTGCGGTCTGCAGAGCACGGATTGCAGCCTCACGGCCTGAACCCGGTCCCTTAACAAAGACTTCAACAGTCTTCAGACCATGTTCCATAGCTGCCTTTGCAGCTGTTTCTGCAGCTTCAGAAGCTGCGAAGGGGGTAGATTTCTTGCTTCCACGGAAGCCGAGGCCACCTGCAGATGCCCAGGAAATTGCATTGCCCTGTGTATCGGTTACGGTAACCATGGTGTTATTGAAGGAAGAGCTGATATGAACCTGACCCTTTTCAATATTCTTGCGTTCTCTTCTACGGGTTCTAACTTTTTTCTTTGTATTAGCTGCCATAATTCATATCCCTCCTTACTTCTTCTTATTCGCAATAGTGCGTTTCGGACCCTTGCGGGTACGAGCATTTGTCTTGCTTCTCTGTCCACGGACAGGCAGACCGCGACGATGTCTGAGACCGCGATAGCAGCCGATTTCTGTGAGGCGCTTGATATCAAGTGCCGTCTGACGACGGAGGTCGCCTTCAACTATGAAATTCTTGTCGATGCATTCACGGAGCTTTGCTTCGTCTTCTTCGCTGAGGTCTTTGACTCTGACGTCAGGATTGACTCCTGTCATTTCAAGAATCTTCTTTGCGCTTGTTCTGCCAATACCATAGACATAGGTAAGACCTATTTCAATTCTCTTGTCCTTGGGCAGGTCAACGCCGGCTATACGTGCCATACTTTTTAATCATCCTTTCGATAATGTTTCCGCATTCCGGATTTCGGGGGCTTATTCCCGCCGGAGGGAGCCCTTCGGATCCATGCGGCTCTTTTAATTGGACAGGGAGTAATATATTAACCCTGACGCTGTTTGTGCTTGGGGTTCTCGCAGATAACCATGACTTTACCTTTACGCTTGATTATCTTGCACTTTTCGCACATAGGTTTAACTGAAGGTCTGACTTTCATTATTTACCTCCTTATTTACTTCTCCAGGTAATTCTGCCACGGGTAACATCATATGGAGACATCTGCACCGTAACCTTATCACCAGGTAGAATTCTAATGAAATTCATCCGAAGTTTTCCGGATATATGCGCCAGTATAATGTGACCTCCACCAATATCAACTCTAAAGGAAGTATTGGGAAGAGCTTCAACTACTGTGCCTTCTAATTCGATTACATCGTCTTTTGCCAAAGTTTTATTCCTCCTAATTATTCAGTAGGTTTACAGCTTCAACATTAAATGTCGTCCGCCATAGTAAGTATTTCGGGTTCGCCGTCTGTAATTGCAATTGTGTTCTCATAATGAGCTGCTAATGTTCCATCTGCTGAAACAACTGTCCAGTCATTATCTAAAACTTCAATCTCATAATCACCCATAATAACCATGGGTTCAACAGCAATCGTCATTCCTTTTTGAAGTCTGGGATCTCCCCTGCCTGAAACTCTGCGTACAGGTTTGTAATTGGGTACCTCAGGTGCCTCATGCATATCTCTGCCGACTCCATGGCCGACATAGTCCCTGACCACGGAAAAGCCATTGCTTTCCACATAATCCTGGATTGCAGCGCCTATATCAGATATCCTATATCCAACCTTGGCATATTTAATGCCTTCAAAAAAGCTTTGTCTCGTAACTTCGATAAGTTTTTGGGCTTCAGGGCTAATCTCTCCGCAGGCATAGGTTCCTGCACAGTCACCAACATAACCCTGATAGGTTGCTCCCACATCGATTGAAACGATGTCCCCATTATGAACAACTCTCTTACCCGGAATTCCATGTATGACTTCTTCGTTAACTGAAATGCAGATACTTCCCGGAAATCCGTCATATCCAAGAAATGTAGGGATTGCTCCGCACTTCACGATATAATCATGCACAAGCTTATTGACTTGTTTTGTGGTCACTCCGGCGTGGATTGCCTGTCTGGCAATCGATCTGGCTCCTGCCGTTATCACGCCGGCCTGACGCATTAGTTCGATTTCTCTTTCTGATTTGATTTTTATGCTTTCAAACATAAATCAGATCTCCAGAGCATTCTCTATTCTAGCCGTTGTCTCTTCGATTGTCGGCTGATTGTCTACAGAAACGAGTCTGCCCCTTTCGCTGTAAAAAGCTTTTAGAGGTTCTGTCTCTTCGTGATAGGTATCAAGTCTTGCCTTGACTGTTTCGGGAGCATCATCCTTGCGGATTGTGAGCTCTCCTCCGCAGAAGTCGCATATTCCGTCTTTCTTGGGCGGATTGGACTTGATATGAAATGTCCTGCTGCAATCCTTGCAGGTTCTTCTGCCGGACATGCGGTCAATAATCGTCTCATCTTCAATCTCAATCGAAAGAGCCTTGTCGATTACTATACCCATTTCTTCCATTGCTTCAGCCTGAGGAATTGTACGCGGCACACCGTCAAGAATGTATCCGTTTGCACAGTCACTCTCTTCAAGGCGTTCCTTGATGATGCCGATAATGACATCATCAGGAACGAGTTTGCCTGCATTGACATATTCCTTTGCCTTCAATCCAATGGGCGTTCCTTCCTTCATTGCAGCACGAAGGATGTTTCCTGTAGAGATAGTTGGAATATTTAGTTTCTTGCTCAATATTTCAGCTTGAGTTCCTTTTCCGGCACCCGGGGCACCCAAAAGTATTAGCTTCATATTATTCACCCTTTAATCAAGAAATCCCTTGTAGTTGCGCATCATGAGCTGTGCTTCAAGAGCACGGATTGTCTCAAGTGCAACACCGACAACGATTATGATTGATGTTCCGCCAAGCGACAGATTCGTGAGCGAAGCGGTCTCGCTGAAATGTGTTATAAGAATAGGAACTACAGCGATGATACCGAGATAAATTGCTCCGAAAAGTGTTATCTTGTTCAGAACCTTCTGGATAAACTCGCTTGTCGGCTTACCGGGACGGAATCCCGGGATATAGCCGCCGTTCTTCTTCAGGTTGTTTGCAACTTCTATTGGATTGAACTGAATTGTTGAATAGAAGTAAGCAAAGAATATTATAAGCAGGAAATAAATAACTGCATACGTAATGGATGTTGTATCAAATGCCTTCATAAACCATCCATCGTTTTTGCCGGTAAAAGCAGCAATCGTCGCGGGGAGAGAAGCAATAGACTGTGCAAAAATTATCGGCATAACCCCGCTCATATTGACTTTCATGGGGAGATGGGTGTTCTGGCCGCCGTACATTTTGCGTCCGACAACTCTCTTGGAGTACTGCACAGGAACTCTGCGCTCTGCATCGTTGACATACACGATGAGAACAATTATTGCAAGTGCACCGAGATACATGAGGAGGGCAACCCACCACTGCAGACTTCCGCTGGAAATGTTGCGGATTGTGCTGATAATGCTGGTCGGGAAGCGGGAAATGATGCTTGCGAAAAGAATCATTGAGATACCGTTTCCGATGCCGTACTCTGTAATCTGCTCGCCGAGCCACATGATAAGAGCGGAGCCTGATGTGAATGTAAGGATAATTACAACTGCACACCAGAAGCTGCCCTGTGCATCAGACACGAGGATTCCGTTGTTCTTGATGAGCATATAGTATGCAAAGCCCTGTAAGAGGCCGATTGCAACTGTGGAATAGCGGGTGATTGAAGCAATCTTTTTCTTTCCTTCTTCACCCTCTTCTTTGCTCATTCTCTCAAGTGCGGGAATTGCAATGCAGAGGAGCTGGATAATGATAGATGCGTTGATGTAAGGCTGAATGCTAAGTGCGAAGATTGTTGCATTTGAGAATGCACCACCCGACATAACATCCAGGAGTCCCAGAACCGTGTTGTTCATATAGGTGAAGTAGCTCTGGAGAGCATCTGTATTAACATACGGTACGGGGATTGAGTTACCAATACGGTAAAGCAGGACTATAAGTAGTGTGAAGATAATCTTTTTACGGATCTCTTCAACCTTCCATGCATTACGTAAAGTCTGAAGCATCAAACCACCTCTGCCTTTCCGCCGGCCGCTTCAATCTTCTGTTTCGCGGTTTCGGAGAAAGCAGCAGCTTTGACTGTCAGTTTCTTGGTGATTTCGCCATTACCAAGAATCTTTACACCGTACTTGCATTTTGAAAGGACACCGTTATCAAGAAGAGCCTGTGCGTCAACTACTGCACCATCTTCAAACTTCTCAAGTGCGGATACATTGATTGCTTCCAGGGGCTCAGCAAAGATGTTGTTGAAGCCTCTCTTAGGAATGCGGCGTGCAAGAGGCATCTGACCGCCTTCAAATCCTATACGGGTACCGCCGCCGCTACGAGCCTTCTGACCCTTGTGGCCACGGCCTGCAGTCTTGCCGTTTCCTGTTCCATGGCCTCTGCCTTTACGCTTATCAACGTGTGTAGAGCCGGGGATAGGAGAAAGATCATTAATATACATTCTCTTTACCTCCTTATTCTTCAGTAACCTGAAGCAGATAGCCTATTTTAGCAATCTTGCCGCGGGTCTGGGGGTTATCAGGCTGTACAGTTTCGTTTCCGATTTTGTGCAGACCAAGTGAATATGCTGTAGCAATGTGGCTGTCAAGTCTGCCATTGAGGCTCTTAACAAGCTTAATTCTAAGATTTGCCATGTTATATCCTCCTTAGCCCTGAATCTCTTCAGGAGTCTTGCCTCTGTATGCTGCCACCTGAGCTGCATCACGAAGAGACTTAAGTCCTTCCATGGTTGCTGCAACAACGTTTGCAGGGTTATTTGTGCGGAGGCATTTTGTACGGATATCCTTAATTCCTGCAGCTTCTACAACTGCACGAACTGCACCGCCGGCGATAACGCCAGTGCCTTCAGGAGCTGGCTTAAGAAGCACACGACCGGCACCGAACTCACCAATAACCTCGTGGGGAATGGTGGTTCCGCTGAGGGTAACTGTGCAGATATTCTTCTTTGCATCTTCAAGGCCCTTACGGATAGCTTCAGAAACTTCGTTTGCCTTGCCCATGCCAAAGCCTACACGGCCTTTTCCGTCACCGACAACGCAGAGAGCGGAGAACTTTGCAACACGACCGCCCTTTACAGTCTTGCTAACACGGTTGAGGGAAACAACTTTCTCGATGAACTCGGAAGGAGCTTCTTCCTTGTTTCTACGATCTCTTCTGTCATTATTGTATGCCATTATGTTTTCCCCCTTTCTTAGAACTTCAGGCCGGCTTCGCGAGCGGCCTCAGCGAGTGCCTGTACACGACCGTGATAAATGTAACCACCGCGGTCAAATACTACTTCTTCAATGCCCTTCTTGAGAGCACGGTCAGCTATTGCGGCACCGACTTTCTTTGCGGCTTCGGCATTACCGCCGTTGCCTTCGAAACCCTTTTCAACTGTTGATGCGGAAACGAGGGTGTTTCCTGCAGTATCATCAATGATCTGGGCGTAGATGTTGTTTTCGCTACGGAATACGCAGAGGCGAGGTCTGTCGGCTGTGCCGGAGATCTTGCCGCGGACTCTTGCATGACGCTTCATGCGCTGTCCTTTTGTATCAGGTCTTTTAATCATTCAGGCAATCCTCCTATTATTTAGCACCTGTCTTGCCTTCTTTGCGGCGGATGACTTCGTAGTCGTACTTGATTCCCTTGCCCTTGTAGGGTTCAGGAGGTCTCTTACCACGAACTTCAGCTGCAAACTGGCCGACTTTCTGCTTGTCAATACCCTTGATAACGATATGGTTTGCATCGGGAACATCAATCTGGATATCTTCGTTCTCGGACATCTCAACAGGATGTGAATATCCGATATTGAGAACCAGCTTGTTGCCTTCCTTGGATGCACGGTAACCGACGCCATTGATCTCGAGCTTCTTTTCGAATCCCTGAGTTACACCGGTAACCATATTGTCAACAAGTGTTCTTGTTAATCCGTGAAGACTCTTGTTTTCCTTAGAGTCATCAGGACGCTCAACCTTGAGGACGCCGTCTTCCATTGTGATCTTCATCTGAGGAACGAGGGTTCTCTCGAGAGTGCCCTTCGGTCCCTTAACAGTGACATGATTTCCATCAGCAACGGAAATTTCTACTCCGGCAGGAACTATAATTGGCTTTAATCCTATTCTAGACATTTTTCAATCCTCCTTACCAGATAAACGCAAGGACTTCGCCGCCGATATGCTGCTTGCGAGCTTCCTTATCGGTCATAACGCCCTTGGAAGTGGAGATGATTGCAATGCCGAGGCCCTTCAGCACGCGGGGAAGCTCATCGGCACCCGCATAAACGCGGAGACCGGGCTTACTTACGCGGCGGAGACCCTGGATGGCCTTTTCCTTACCCGGGAGATACTTAAGGGTGATGCGGATGATGCCCTGTGTACCGTCATCAATAATCTGATAATTCTTGATGTAGCCTTCGTTGAGAAGAATCTCAGCTATGGACTTCTTCATCTTGGAAGCAGGGACATCAACGGTTTCGTGCTTTGCGCTGCCGGCGTTGCGGATACGAGTCAGCATGTCGGCAATTGGATCTGTGATCTGCATGGTTTAATTCTCCTTTTTTAGAGTTACCGCTCATTTAAGCGGTTTCAGTGGCGAGGTTCCATGCCAATACATGATTGGCCACGGCCTTTCGCCAGCGGATTTCGGCTTAACGCCGATGTAAATATATGTAAGAGAGAAAAGCGAAGAATGTGCCTTCCCTTCTCTCTATTACAACACGGTCAGGCTTCTATCAGAAGCTTGCCTTGCGGACTCCGGGGATCTGGCCCTTGTAAGCCAGCTCTCTGAAGCATATACGGCAGATGCCGTAGTTACGAAGATAAGCATGAGGACGGCCGCAAATCTTGCAGCGGTTGTACTTACGGGTGGAGTACTTTGCCGGAGCCTGCTGCTTGAGAACCATTGACTTCTTTGCCATAATCTTTACTCCTTCCTCAGTTCACGAACGGAGCGCCCAGAAGTCTGAGCAGTTCGCGTGCTTCTTCGTCTGTCTTTGCGGTAGTTGTGATTGCAATGTTCATACCGCGAAGCTTCTCAATCTTATCGTACTCGATTTCGGGGAAGATAATCTGCTCTTTGAGACCGAGGCTGTAATTTCCACGGCCGTCAAAAGCCTCTGCAGAAATTCCACGGAAGTCACGTACACGGGGGAGTGCAATGTTGAAGAGTCTGTCGAGGAACTCCCACATACGATCCTGACGAAGTGTGACCTTTACGCCAACCTTCATGCCTTCACGAAGTTTGAAGTTTGCAACTGACTTCTTTGCAACTGTTGCAACGGCGTGCTGACCTGTTATAGCGGAGATGTCCTTTATAACAGCTTCAAGAGCCTTTGCGTTATCCTTGCAGTCACCGCAGCCTACGGAAACGACTATCTTGTCGATTCTGGGGATCTGCATGCTTGACTTGTACTGGAATTTCTCCATCAGAGCAGGAGCAACTTCCTCAACATACTTTTTCTTCATTGTAGTCATAGTAAGTTATCTCCTTTCTCAGATTTCTGCGCCGCACTTCTTGCATACACGGACTTTCTTTCCGTCTGCAATCTTGTGGCCAACGCGTGTTCCTTTGCCGCACTTGGGGCAAACGAGCTGTACTTTGCTTGCATAGATGGGGGTTTCAACTTTGATTATTCCGCCCTCATCACCCTGCTTCTGAGGCTTCTTGTGCTTTGTTGCGACATTAACGCCTTCAACAACAACTTTCATTGCCTTCGGGTCTGCAATGAGAACCTTGCCCTGCTTACCCTTGTCCTTACCGGACAGAACAACGACCTTATCGTCTCTCTTTATATTCATTCCGGTACCTCCATCAAATCACTTCGGGAGCGAGGGACAGGATCTTCATGTATTCCTTGTCACGAAGCTCACGGGCAACTGGTCCAAAAATACGGGTTCCGCGGGGGTTCTTATCACCCTGGTTGATAAGAACTGCTGCGTTCTCATCAAAGCGGACGTATGTTCCATCTGCGCGGCGGACGGGCTTTACTGTACGTACGATAACGGCACGGACAACGTCACCCTTCTTTACCTGACCGCCCGGAGCTGCCTTGCGGACAGAGCAGACAACAACATCACCGATGCTGCCGTACTTGCGGCTGGAACCGCCGAGCACGCGGATGGTCTTTAATTCCTTAGCGCCGGTATTGTCAGCAACTTTCAGATAGGTTTCTTCCTGTATCATTACTCAGCGCCTCCTTACTTAGCTTTCTCTACTATTTCAACCACGCGCCATCTCTTATCCTTGGACAGGGGGCGGGTCTCCATAACACGAACGATATCGCCTTCATGGCACTCATTGTTCTCATCGTGAGCTTTGAGACGGTATGTTCTTCCGATAATCTTCTTATAGGTCTTGTGTGCGACGCGATCTTCAACAATAACGACTACAGTCTTGTCCATCTTGTCGGATACGACCTTGCCAACGCGGACCTTACGGGAAGTAGTTCTTTCTTCAGTCATTTTTACTTACCTCCTCAGTTCTGCTTCTCGCGAAGAACGGTCTTTACGCGAGCTATATCACGGCGTGTTGCGGAAATCTTTGACGGATTGTCAAGATGATTTGTGCTGAGCTGCATGCGGAGCATGAACAGATCCTTCTTGAGGTCCTGGAGCTTTGTTTCGAGCTCGGCAACGGACATATTACGTAATTCGTTTGCCTTCATATTATTCACCCTCTCCTTCTACAGCTTCCTTAGCGACTATCTTGCACTTGATAGGAAGCTTGTGGCTGGCGAGACGAAGAGCTTCGCGTGCGACTTCCTCAGGAACTCCTGCGATCTCAAACATAACTCTGCCGGGCTTAACTACTGCTACCCAATACTCAGGGGAGCCTTTACCTGAACCCATACGGGTCTCAGCGGGCTTCGCTGTTACGGGCTTATCCGGGAAAATCTTAATCCATACCTGACCGCCACGCTTGGTGTAACGGGTCATTGCTATACGGGCTGCTTCTATCTGGTTGGAAGTAATCCAGCCTGGCTCCTGGGCCTGCAGACCGAACTCACCGTAGGTGACTACGTTGCCGCGGGTTGCTTTACCCTTCATACGGCCGCGCTGTACTCTGCGGTACTTTACTCTTTTAGGCATTAACATTAGTCTTTGCCTCCTTCCTGTACGGGAGCTGCTGCACGGGGTGCACGGCGTTCACCGTTCTGCGGTCTCTGACCGTATCCACCCTGACGGCGCTCACCACCCTGACGGTTGTCACGGTTGTATCCACCCTGACGACGGTCTCCGCCCTGGCGGCGGTCATCTCTGCGACGGCGCTCGCCCTGGGGCTTGTTGAGGTCCATTGTACGGGGAGTTGTACGGAGAGTCTGGGAAAGGACTTCGCCTTTGTAGATCCAAACCTTTATACCGATACGGCCGTAAGTGGTGTCTGCTTCTGCAAAACCGTAGTCGATGTCGGCACGGATTGTCTGCAGAGGAATTGTGCCCTCGTGATATGTTTCGCTACGTGCGATTTCAGCACCGCCAAGACGGCCGCCGCACTTAATCTTAATACCACGTGCGCCCATTCTCATTGCTCTGCCCATTGCGTTCTTCATAGCGCGGCGGAAGCCGATACGCTTTTCGAGCTGCTGGGCAATGTTTTCTGCAACGAGCTGTGCATTGGTGTCCGGAGTGCGAACTTCAACGATGGAAATTGCAACCGGCTTGCCGATCATAGCGCTGATCTTGTTCTGGAGGTTCTCTATCTCCTGGCCGCCCTTACCGATAACAACACCGGGTCTTGAGCAGTGGATGTAAATGCGAACCTTGTTTGAGTCACGCTCTATCTCGATAGTGGGAACACCGGCGGAATAGAGGGTCTTCTTTAAATACTTGCGGATGTTGTAATCTTCAACTACGAGATCACCAACTTTGTCTTCTCTTGCATACCATCTGGAATCCCAGTCTTTAATAACGCCAACGCGAAGACCATGCGGATTAACTTTCTGTCCCATAATTCTGCCTCCTTCCCTTATTCTTTCTCAGCCACTGCAACTGTGATGTGGCTTGTGCGCTTATTTATGCGGTACATACGTCCCTGTGCTCTGGGCATTCCTCTCTTGAGGATGGGACCTGCTGTTGCGTAGGTCTCACAAACATAGAGGTTCTCGGGATCCATCTCGAAGTTGTTCTCTGCGTTTGCCATAGCACTCTTAAGAACCTTGATAACCAGCTCGCAGCCTGCCTTCGGAGTGTTCTCCAGAAGTGCAAGTGCAACATTTGCATCCTTGCCGCGAATCATGTTGCATACGATCTCGACCTTGCGGGGAGAAATGCGGGCATATTTATGCTCAGCACGAGCAATTTTCTTTTCGTCCATTTACTTCTCCTCCTTACTTACCGGTCTTGCTTCCGGAATGTCCGCGGAAGGTACGTGTGGGAGCAAACTCACCGAGCTTGTGTCCAACCATGTCTTCTGTTACATACACGGGAACATGGCGGCGTCCGTCATGTACAGCAATTGTATGTCCGACGAAGGACGGGAATATTGTAGATGAACGTGACCATGTCTTTACAACCTGCTTATTGCCGGTCTTGTTCATTTCGTCGACTCTCTTCAGCAGTTCAGGTGCTGCGAACGGGCCTTTTTTAACACTTCTACTCATTTACTTTCCCTCCTTACTTCGCGTTGCGGCGCTTGACTATGAACTTATCAGTCTGATTCTTAGTCTTGCGGGTCTTATAACCGAGTGCGGGCTTACCCCAAGGAGTAACAGGGCCGGGACGGCCGACAGGGGACTTACCTTCACCACCGCCGTGGGGGTGATCACAGGGGTTCATGACAGAGCCGCGGACCGTCGGGCGGATACCCATGTGACGTTTGCGTCCTGCTTTACCGATGTGAACGTTTGCGTGATCAACGTTTCCAACCTGGCCGATTGTTGCCATGCAGTCTATGCGGACCTTACGCATTTCACCGGAGGGGAGACGAACTGTTGCCATACCGTTTTCCTTTGCCATCAGCTGTGCGGAAACGCCTGCTGAACGGACGAGCTGAGCACCCTTACCGGGGTAGAGCTCTATGTTGTGGATAACGGTACCGACAGGGATGTTGCTGAGGGGCAGTGCATTGCCTGCTTTGATATCAGCACCTGCGCCTGCTTCGATGGTGTCGCCTGCTGCGAGACCTACAGGAGCAAGAACGTAACGCTTCTCGCCGTCTTCATATTCACAGAGAGCGATGAATGCGCTGCGGTTGGGGTCATACTCAAGACGGAGAACCTTTGCGGTCATATCTGTCTTGTTGCGCTTGAAGTCGATTACACGATACTTCTGGCGGTTTCCGCCGCCCTGATGACGGACGGTAATTCTGCCATAGCTGTTGCGTCCGGAATTCTTCTTGAGAACCTCAGTAAGGCTCTTCTCAGGCTGAGCGTGTTTGTCAACACCGTCAAAACCGGAAACAGTCATTCCTCTTCTGGCAGGAGTAGTAGGTCTGTAAGTTTTAATAGACATTCTTCATTCCTCCTTATGCCATGCCTTCGAAGAGCTCGATGTTCTTGGAGTCGGCGCTGAGCTTTACAACTGCCTTCTTCCAGGAAGCGGTCTTTCCGGAGGGATATGCGCCCTGGCGCTTTTCCTTGCCGTGAACGTTGAGTGTTGTGACTTTGATTACGGTGACACCGAAGATTTCCTCGATAGCCTTTTTAATCTCAATCTTGTTAGCGTCCTTGGCTACTTCGAATGCGTACTTTTTGATGTCCAGGTCTTCCATGGACTGCTCGGTGATAATCGGGCGGATGATAACATCATATGCGGTTTTCATCAGGCGAATACCTCCTCAATCTTTGCGAGTGCAGCCTTGTCAATAACCATAACACCGTTTGTGAGTATCATGTAGGGGCTGAGGATTGTTGCGGTTGTGGTGCATACTCCGGCAATGTTGCGTGCGGACTTTACGACCTTCTCGTCAACATTCTCTGTGATGACAAGCGCTTTTCCGTTGATGCCGATCTTGTCAAGGAACTCCTTGAATGCCTTTGTCTTGATTTCATCAAGCTTGAGGCCGTCTACAACAACGATTTCATTCTCTGCAGCTTTTGCTGAGAGAGCGGACTTAAGTGCGAGACGCTTTACCTTCTTGTTGAGGGTGTAGCTGTAATCGCGGGGCTTCGGAGCAAATGCTACGCCGCCGTGTGTCCATACAGGGGATCCTGCATAGCCTGCGCGGGCACGACCTGTGCCTTTCTGGCGCCAAGGCTTTTTGGTGGTGAAATCAACTTCACCCTTGGTGAGAGCACTCTGTGTGCCCTGACGGCAGTTTGCAAGATGATTCTTAACGGAATCATGCAGAACGCTCTTGTTCGGCTCAATACCGAAAATGGCCTGGGAGAGCTCGATCTCGCCGATCTCTTTGCCTGCCATATTAAAAAGTTTTGCTTTAGGCATTTATGCTGCTCTCCTTTCTTTACTTTGTACGTGCGGAGGCCTTCTGCGGATTGACACGTGCGGAAGCCTTCTGCGGGTTGACACTGATACCTGCGCCCTCGCCCTTCTTGACGATCTGAGCCTTTGCGGTATCCTTAATGTAAACGATGCTTCCCTTGGGGCCGGGAACGGCGCCGCGGATTGCAATCAGGTTAAGCTCCGGGTCGACCTTGACGATGTCCAGATTCTGGACTGTAACCTGGTCAACACCCATGTGACCAGCCTGTCTCTTGCCCGGCATAATGCGGGAAGGATCAGCACTTGATCCCATGGAGCCTGCGTGACGATGTACAGGACCGCCGCCGTGGCTGGTAGGAGTACGACCCTGGCCATAGCGCTTGATAACGCCTGCGTAGCCGTGACCCTTGCTGGTACCTGTGACATCAACCTTGTCACCTTCTGCGAAGATGTCAGCCTTGATAACATCGCCGACTTCCATCTTGTCTGTTTCCTCGAGGCGGAACTCCTTGAGGTGCTTTACCATGCCTACGCCGGCCTTGTTGAGGTGGCCCTGCTCAGGCTTGGAAATCTTTTTCTCGGTTACTTCTTCATAACCGAACTGGACTGCTGCGTAGCCTTCCTTTTCAACTGTCTTCTTCTGGGTTACAACACAGGGACCCGCTTCAATGACAGTTACGGGAATGACTTTGCCCTTCTCGTCAAAGATCTGCGTCATGCCGACCTTTTTGCCGATGATGGCTCTCTTCATTTTATTTCCTCCTAACGGTTATTGGTTACCTCGCATAATCCGGGCCATTGGGTGCCCGTTCAGAGGCTGGCAACTTAACCCGTCCGCTTAATCAAGCTTGCGGACTATGGGTCATTACAAATTAAATAAGTAAGAAAACGATTAAAGCTTGATTTCGATTTCTACACCTGCGGGGACTTCCAGACTCATAAGAGCTTCAACAGTCTTCTGAGTAGGATTCATGATGTCGATAAGACGCTTGTGAGTCCTGCGCTCGAACTGCTCACGGCTATCCTTGTACTTGTGCACAGCACGGAGGATGGTGACTATCTCAGTCTTTGTGGGCAGGGGGATGGGACCTGAAACTTTCGCATCGGTGCGCTTTGCAGCCTCAACGATTGTCTCTGCAGCCTTGTCGATGAGCTGGTGATCGTATGCCTTGAGGCGAATACGGATCATGTTTTTGCTTGCCTGGTTTGCCATGTTTTTTCTCCTTTTTTCGTACGTTTCTTATGCGTACGGATGAAGTCCTTAATTTTCGTACACACGTCCGTGCGTATCAGACCGGATTCGAAAAACAAACCGGCTCGTCAGCCGGTCGCTCTCCGCCTCTGCGATATACGCATGTGCACACAGAGACTTCAGCCGCCCGATTGCGTGCTCCGAAAAGACGGAACACCGGACATACTCCGCGGAAGTTACCTCGCTATGCGAGCAATCTCCCGTTTCATCGCATAATTTGCCCGTTTACACAGGCTCGATTAGTATAACAACCAGGCAACCCAAAGTCAAGCATTTTTTACAAAAATTTGCATTAAAATTTGTACAGTTTTCACAAACCCTATATGTTGTGGTTTGTACAATATTTACATCGAAATCACCGCATTTTTCCATGCTCTACACCAATCCAGTTCCGATGCATTTTTTAATACAACTATTAAATCCGGGCATTTCTGCAACACGCAAAAACACCCGGATAATTCTTTCAATCTATTGCGGAAGCAAGTCTGCAATTCTTGCCTCAACAAGCTGGGCCAGAGAGCTCTTCATATCATCCGGCAGATATGATTCCCGGCAGAGAGTCAGGTATTTTTCCTTCATATCTGTTATCTGCAGAATCATTTTCTTTGCTGCTGAGTCAGTAATGCCGCAACTTGCAGCAAACTTCAAAAAATCATTCCTGTGCAGGTTTCTCTTTTTCCCGTTCAAGGTCAGCGCCAGCTGTTCGTCATCTTCCGGCAGAACTATATTCACAGGCAGCATATCATATGCCTCAGACAAAACATATTCCCCGGATTTTTCTTCGGTTTCAATAAGTGAGAAATTCTTAAGATGCATATCGGAGTTTCCAGTAACAAAGGAAAACACAATTCTCAGAAACAATTCCGTCTGGTCAAGATATTCCCTCGAGGAATACCTTGTGATTATCTTTGAGCACCGTTCATAGGAACCTCTGTATTTATCCTTGGTAAGCCTTCCGTCCAGTTGACAGAAATCCTCCATTGCCCTTTTCGCAGGGTATAACCTGCCCGCCGCCCGGAATCTGTCAATTCTGCGGGTAATATAAGCGAAGTTGGCACTGTCGGCAGTACGCACAAGAGCATACGGTACGGTGCGGATTCCCGTTGCTTCAGCCATCTGCATAATCAGGTATTCCGCTTCCGGGAGAGCCTTATATTCCTCCGCCTGCGGTTTCAGTATATAACCGGTCGGATAATCGACAAGCGTAAGTCTGGGATTGACTCCACGGGATAAGTGCAGCGACAGTTTTTTCTGGACACCGGGAACTGTTATGCCCTTGCCGACAGTTTCCTCTGCAAGAGCCTCCAGCTGTTCATCCGTTATTTCAATCTCAGGCAGTGAAACGGTGCCGAAGAATTGTTTTACACATTTTGCATGCCATCCCGTTTGAAGCTCGTTCTCGTTTTCCAAATTGCGAAGCGGTTTCCCGCAGCACAGACAGTTCATTCTTCCGCCTCCTGTATACTCACATTTCCTATACAGTCTCTGCAGGCGACAAGCAGAAGACCGAATCTGTCATCTCCGTCAAGCTTCCAGTTGCTGATAACCGTCCGGAGCAGCCACCCTTCAGGAATCAACCCGTCAAAGAAGGGAAAAAGCACTCCGGACCTGTATGCTTCCTCCCTCAGTGGCATCGTAAGGCTGACCGCAGAATTCTTTTCGTCCTTGAGATAGTCGCTGTTATATTCGAATGAGTAACCAAAATCCTCTTCCTTTAATATACCGGCGAATATATCGCGTACATATACATATGCGGTTCTATATTCTCTATTCATCCTTTACTCTTCCTTCCGGGAACAAGCTCGGAGCCAAACATGGCCAGCGCCTGGTTTACCTTATCCATCCGAACAGTCTCCTTACCCTGTTCCAGCTCCCTGACAAAGCGGAGACCAAGCCCTGAGCGCATCGCAAATTCTTCCTGTGTCAAACCCAAAGATTTTCTATTCTCTTTTACATATATGGCAATACTATTCATACAGCAAAAATACACCCTTTCGGGTGTATTGTCAACGTTATCATTGGTATTTCGCTAAATTTATACCCTTAAGGGTATAAATAATTTTGTTTCATCGTGTTTTATACCCGAACGGGTATGATTTAGTGATATCGTGCCCACATATCATTTTCGAATTATAAACGCCTAAGCAAAAATGCAAAAATAGCAAAAATCTGTTTTTCGCCAATTTCAGCACATTTTTTACATTCTGTGTCAAATAGCAAAAATAATCAGAATTAGCTTTATACTTATGTGTACAAGTCTCACCGTGCACAAACGTAATATCATTTATACTTCGGTGCATAAAGCTTGACGAGCTCAGAGCTTTTAGTTACAATTTCATATAATGATTATCAATGGAGTGATTGTTTGAACAACAGGGATGAAAAAGAATATCTCGCCTACTGGCTGATATTCCCGGACGGGAAGATGTACATCGGCATTTCGGGCGGGAGCGAGACGAAGCGCTGGGACAACGGAAACGGCTACATCCACCAAAAGGAGCTTTACGCTGCAATTCAGGCTGTGGGCTGGGAAAACGTAACCCATCAGGTTCTCGGTGTAGGCATGAGCAAGAAGGAAATTGAATGCCTTGAAAGATATCTTATAAAAAAGTATGATACCACCAATCCCGAAAAGGGCTATAATAAAGCGACGGGAGGATTTATCAATTCAGGTTATACCCATTCGGCTGAAGCAAGAGCGAAGATGAGCAAATCGGCAACAGGGAAGAAGATTTCCAACGCAACCAAAAGCAAAATCAGTGAGTCTCTTCTGTTCGTACCCAAAACGGAGGAGCATAGGCATAACATTCAACTCCACCATGCAAGATCCGTTCCTGTTAAATGCGTTGAAAGCGGTGTATCATATATTTCCATGTCAGTGGCTGCCGAAATGACCGGAGCTAACAGAAAATGCATTGCGAATGTCATAAGCGGTAAGCAGCAGACCGCCGGCGGCCTCCATTGGGTAAAATCCGACCCCCTCCCCGAAGGTCTTCTGGTCTGGGGCGAAGATTAAATCTGGATGTTACTGCAAACGAAGCAGTTCACGGATGTAGTGGACAAAGTGGACGAAGTAGACAATTCTATGCCTTCAATAGAAATTAAATACACGTTATACACTGCATCAGCTCCCCGAGGAAACCCGGGGAGCTGACTTTAGTGGATAATAGAGG
>R28__coassemble_277_pt1 | contig 24248 bp, 19 predicted proteins | sample R28__metabat2_high_PE_003 | metagenome-assembled genome bin R28
TCAGCCCTCCCACAAACATAGCCAGCACTATGCGCAGAAGCATGGATATGTAATTCAGTTCTCTCAATCCTGAAAGCATTTTCATCACTTCACTTGTATTTATTGTGGCTATTATACAGCATTACTTCCAATTAATAAAGATAAGCTTGAAGCTACGGACGCTTCCGCAAATGGCGAAGACCACACCAAAGCATTTCAGTGCGGTCTTTTCTCTTGTACCATTTATAGCATTAGAATTAGCCCTCTTCCACATCAATCAGGACCCAGGAGCTGTTGTCCGGGAGGTAGTTCTCGACCACGGGGACAAGCCTGTTATACACGGAGCCTATTTTGACGGAAGGGGACATATCCTGTACATTATATGTATAGGCATATTTGTCGGTCTTATAATAAATCCTGTCGTAAAGCTTCATGAAGAGCGGACCGTTCTGCCCGTTCTCCGTATCTGCCTTTACCAGTGCAGTAGGACTGTCAAGATATATGGAGAGGTATTTCCCGTCCTCCTTGTAGTCGGCGAGGGTTTCCGCCACGTTTACAGCAAATCCGCATACTCCGCCGACAGGGCTTGGAGTTGTGGACATGTCCATGGTGTATTCAACGGGGCGGACCATGTTTCCGTTTTCGTCCTCAATCTTTTCCACCACAGGATGCTTCACGCAGGCAAGCAGCACCTCGTCAAAGCCTATATCCCAGAGTTCCCTGACCAGCTCGATGGTATACTGACGGACAATAGTACTGTACGGATCAAGCCAGTAGCCGTTTTCGTCAAAGTAATACATCTGCAGCTGATTCTTTATGCAGACCTGAGTGCTGTGTCCACCGAGAAGCTCATCCTGACAGCAGCAGATTTGAGCGACCAGATATACTCCATCCTCCTTGAGTGTGGATACAACCCGCTTCAGGGACTCCTTGGAATCCGGCGCAGCCATATTCAGGCCGTATTTTGTAGCCGTTTCAGACTCGGAATACCAGGCCATATAGCCGCTTTTCTCCTTCAAGTCAAGAACGAGGGCATTACCCGTTGACAGACGGGCTGCATATGCCATTACACTCTCTTCTCCCAAATCCTCATAGGGGATGAATATAGCCTTTACGGGCTGAACCTTTTTGCCGGCTGTAGGCTCTATTGTGGAATAATCCGCGTCATCGAACACTATGTTTGCATTTACCACTTCGTATTCCTTTGCAGCAGCATTGGAGACACTGCCGGACGACACCGATGTGCTCGAAGTGGTGTTTCCGGTAAGGATTGGCAGGTCAATTCTGACACCCGTGTCCGAAATTACGGCGTACTTCTGCATCGCATAGAAAATAACGATGGCAACTGCAATCAGAAGCATCAGAACAACAATCGGTATGATGGCGAAATTCCGTTTTTTTCTTCTGCCTTTGTAATAATCAGTCTTTTTTGCCATTATCCCTCTATTTTGGAAACTCTTCTTATATGACGCTCTTCATTTGAAAACGGAGTATCTATGAAGGTGTCAACTATCTTAAGAGCCAGGCCCTCACCCGTAACACGCCCTCCAAGGCACAATACATTCGCGTCGTTATGCAGGCGTGTTGCCTCTGCGGAGAAGCAGTCCCCGCACAGTGCAGCGCGGATTCCCGGGGTTTTATTGGCAGTGATGCTCACACCTATTCCTGTCCCGCATATCAGTATGCCCATATCATACTCGCCTGAGGCAACAGCAGAGGCAACCAGATGTGCACAATCCGGATAATCGCAGGTTTCAGGTGTGTATGCGCCAAAATCCTTATGTTCAATGCCGCGCTCCTCAAGGTGCTTTACTATGGCATTCTTCAGTTCAAAACCGCCGTGGTCGGACGCAATAGCTATCATTTTTTATTCTCCTTAAACATTGAACCTGAACAGGGTTACATCCCCATCGTGCATAACGTATTCCTTGCCTTCGGAACGCACAAGTCCCTTTTCCTTCGCTGCAGCCATGCTGCCGCATTCTTTGAGGTCATCGAATGCCACTATCTCGGCACGGATAAAGCCTCTTTCAAAGTCGCTGTGAATCTTGCCGGCAGCCTGCGGTGCTTTTGTGCCCTTCTTTATCGTCCAGGCACGGCATTCATCGGCTCCGCATGTGAGGAAGGATATAAGACCAAGGAGATCGTATGAGCATTTTATCATTCTGTCAAGGCCGGACTCCGAAAGACCCAGCTCTTCAAGGAACATGAGTCTGTCCTCTTCTTCAAGCTCAGCCATTTCCTCCTCAACCTTAGCGCAGATAGGCAAAACGCGGGCATTTTCTGCGGTGGCAATCTCCTCGACCTGCTTGTAGTAGGCATTGTTTTCGTAATCCGCCATGCCGTCCTCATCAAGGTTTGCGGCATAGATTATGGGCTTTATTGTGAGGAGGTCCGAAGTGGCTATCAGCTCTGCATCATCTCTATCGCACTCGAAGCTTCTTGCAGACTTGCCTCCGTTCATATGCTCATAAAGTGCCTTAAACACGTCAGCCTCGTGGAGGTATTTTTTATCTCCCTTTCCGGCCTTCAGCGCCTTGTCAATGCGGCGCTCTATCATCTCCATATCGGAGAGAATAAGTTCCATGTCGATGATATCAATATCGCGCTTGGGGTCTGCCCCGCCTTCAACGTGGATAATATTTTCATCGTCAAAGCAGCGCACCACGTGCACTATGGCATCAGTGGAACGAATATCTCCGAGGAACTTGTTGCCGAGACCCTCTCCCTTGCTGGCACCCTTTACAAGACCCGCAATGTCCACGAACTCTATGACGGCCCTTGTAGTCTTTTTCGGGTTGTAGATGTCCGACAGAAAATCCAGCCTCTCATCGGGCACGGTGACCATGCCCACATTGGGCTCAATTGTGCAGAAGGGGAAATTTGCCGACTGCGCTCCCGCATTTGTGATGGCGTTGAACAGTGTTGATTTGCCGACATTCGGCAGTCCGATAATTCCAAGCTTCATAGTGTGAATCCTCTACATATCAAATAGATTTATCTGGGCTGTGTCCGGCATATCGCCGAGCGCGCCGAGACGCTTTAGTGTTTCAAGGTGGGTTTGTGAGACCTTTGGGCAGGCAGCGGAAATCTCTTCTATTGATATGAAATCGTGCCCGCTCTCTCCGCATTTTGCCAGATCCTGCGCCGCGGTTTCGCCGAGACCGGATATGGAAACAAAGGGCGGCAGAAGCTTTCCGTCTTCCGTAATCAAAAACTTGGTGGCATCCGACTTGCCGAGCTCTATGTCGGCAAAGCTGAAGCCGCGCATATTGAATTCGTACACTGCCTCAAGAGTAACCAACAGGTCTTCTTCGTTGGCGGTGATGTTCTGCCTGTGCTTAAACTCGTTTATCTTGCGTCTGACCTCGTCCGCTCCGCCGGTCATCATCTCGGCATCGAAGCCGCCCTTCTGACTGCGGCGGTAGAAGTAGGCGCTGTAGAACGCCAACGGCTCATGGACCTTAAACCAGGCAATTCTGAAGGCCATGGTAACGTAGGCAACTGCGTGGGCCTTCGGGAAAAGATATGCTATCTTCCGGCAGGACTCAATCCACCAGTCGGGCACATGCATACTCTTCATCTGCTGCTCCGCATCACCCGGGAATTCTCCGCTCTTCTTTACCTTGCCTTTGCGGACCGCCTCCATCGTCTTAAAAGCAAGTGACGGTTCCATTCCTTTGGCAATCAGATATATCATGATATCATCACGGCAGCCTACCGTTTCATCAACCGTAGCAATTCCGCCTGTAATCAGGTCGCGTATGTTTCCCGCCCACACGTCCGTGCCGTGTGAGAAGCCGGAAAGCCTGACTAGGGTGTCGAACTGTTTTGGCTGGGTGTCCACCAGCATCTGGCGGGTAAAGCCCGTTCCGAATTCCGGCACTCCTATTGAGCCCGTCTTGCCTATAATCGGGTCATCGTCAGGCAGACCGAGGGCAGCGGGAGATGTGAATATCGACATGGTCTCCGGGTCTGAGAGGGAGATTCTCTTCGCGTCGACGCCGGTCAAGTCTTCCATCATTCTGATCATTGTGGGGTCATCATGGCCCAGCTCGTCGAGCTTCAGGAGGTTGTCCTCCATGCAATGATACTCGAAGTGAGTTGTGATTATTCCGGAATCCGGGTCGTCCGCAGGGTGCTGCACGGGGCAGAAATCCGTGACATCCTTGTCCTGAGGGATTATAACAAGACCGCCGGGGTGCTGACCCGTTGTGCGCTTGATGCCCACGAGTCCCTGTGCCAGACGGTTTTCCTCCGCTTTGCTGGCAGTGATTCCGTGCTCCTCAAGATACTTCTTAACATAGCCGTAAGCCGTCTTTTCAGCAAGGGTGCCTATGGTTCCTGCTCTGAAAACGTGGTCGGAGCCAAACAGGGTCTCTGTATATTTATGTGCATTTGCCTGGTACTCGCCTGAGAAGTTGAGGTCTATATCAGGGGTTTTTTCATTTCCTGGGAAACCCAGGAAGGTTTCAAACGGTATATCGAAGCCCTCACGGTTCATGAATGTCCCGCAGTCCGGGCAGTTCTTCTCGGGCATGTCTGCTCCGCAGCCGTATGAACCGTCAGTTACAAATTCCGAGTGGCAGCACTTGGGGCAGACATAATGCGGCGGCAGGGCATTGACCTCTGTGATTCCGGCCATGTATGCCACGAGCGAGGAACCGACGCTTCCACGGCTACCCACGAGATAGCCGTGCTCAAGTGAATTCTGAACCAGCTTCTGGGCTGACATGTATATCACGTCATAGTTGTGGTCAAGGATGGTATTGAGTTCAACGTCAACCCTGTCCTGCACGATTTGGGGCGGATTCTCGCCGTATATCCTGTGCATCTTGCCGTAGACAAGGTCCTTCAGTTCCTCTGCCGAATGCTCTATTCTGGGCGGAAACAGCTCCTTGGGCAGAAGTTCAATCTCCTCCACCTTATCAGCGATGGCTCTTGTGTTTGTTATTACAACCTCTTTTGCTGTTTCCTCGCCCAGGTATTTGAACTCCGCCAGCATTTCATCCGTGTTCCTGAAATACAGCGGGCAGCTTCTGTCGGCATCCGAAAACTGCTTGGCGGCCTGAAGTACGCGGCGATACTCCTCATCCTCAGCATCGAGGAAATGCACATCGGAGGCCGCAATAACAGGCTTACCCAGCTTTTTGCCGAGAGCATATATCTTTCGGTTCCAGTCCTTGAGTACCTCTTCATCCTTGACTCTGCCGTTTTCCACGAGGAAAGCATTATTGCATATGGGCTGGATTTCGAGGAAATCGTAATATGAGGCTATTTTTTCAAGTGATTCGTCGCTCTCACCGCGCATCACCGCGCCGTAGAGCTCACCCATCCCGCATGCAGAGCCCACGAGAATTCCTTCTCTGTGCCTGTTAAGGAGGCTCTTGGGCACAATGGGTGTGCGGTAGAAGTAGTTGAGATATGACTGTGAGATAAGCTCGTATAGATTCTTCAGTCCCTTTCTGTTCAGGACCAGGAGAATCATGTGGTGGGAGCGCCCCGTCTCTGTTTTTTTCAGGGAGTTGCACACCGATACAATATCATCAAGACACTTGGCACCGTGGCTGCGGAGCATGGGCACGAACCTGCTCATTATCTTGCCGCATACCAGCGCATCGTCTGACGCCCTGTGGTGATTGAATTTTGGAAGTCCGAGATAATCCGACACGATGTCCAGCTTGTGCCTTTTCAGGTCTGGAAGCAGGGCTCTGGACATAGAGACCGTGTCAAGCGACACTGGGGTGTAGCGGATTCCGTGCCTGGAGCATATCGCATGCACAAAGCTCATATCAAAACGGGCATTATGGGCTACGAGCGGCAGGTCTCCCGCAAACTCTATGAATCTGCGCAGAGCCTCATCTTCGGAAGGAGCGTCTTTTACATCTGAGTCTCTGATGCCTGTTAGCTCGGTTATTTTCTCGGGGATATGCATACCCGGATTAACGAAGGTATTGAAGCTCTCCTTTGGCTCACCACCGCTGAAACGCACCGCTCCGATTTCGGTAATGCGGTCAGTTTCAGCGTTGAGCCCTGTAGTTTCCGTATCAAAGGCTATGAAATCCGTGTCTATTGGCAGCTTGCTTCTGCCTGATACTGCGTTATCTCCGTCGAGGTCATTTACAAAATAGCACTCTGAGCCGTATATAATCTTTACGCCGTTCTTTTTTCCCGCCTTCCACATATCAGGGAAAGCCTGGGCAACTCCGTGGTCCGTCACGGCTATTGCTGGCATCCCCCAGTAAGCAGCGCGTTTTACTATCTCGGAAGGCTCTGTTAAGGCATCAAGCGCCGAAAAGCGGGTATGCATGTGCAGCTCAACTCGCTTTTCCTCTGCATCGTCCGTGCGTACAGTCCTTTTGCTCTTTGCAATACCCTTCGGCTCAAGGACCATGTCATCGTCATATTTTGACCAGGTTATATCCCCGTACACTATGAGGTGGTCTCCCTCGGAAATGCCGGTAATAACCGATTTGTCGTCGTCACTGCGCAGGAACTTTGAAACTCTAACGGAATTGGTTCTGTCCGTAATGTCAAAGCTGAGGACGGCGCTGCCTGCCTTTGCGAGCTCTCTTGAAGATACGGCAAAGACATCCCCTTCAACAGCCGTTCTGCCAGTTTCGAGGCTGAGGGTGTTCATGGGGACAATCTTAGATCTTGTGGCCTTACCCCAGATAATCTTTCCCTGGGGATTCGCTCCTGCAGATGCACCCGAGCTCTGACCCTGTGCTGTGCTGTCTGCCGCTGTACCCTTCACAGATGGGTATTCGGCATCTATGTAACACTCTTTCAGAGTGAAATAATCTCTAATCGTATCGGAAAGTATTGAAACATCAGACATAGACGGAATCGCTGCAAAGCGGACCTTCATACGCATTATGCGCTGCTCGCTGTCCACTGTTGCAGAAATAACCTGCGCTCTGTCCAGTCCCCCTGCACTGTCCTTTCTGTACTCGCAGAAGGGGAACATTGTTAGAAATCCCGTGTGTTCCAAACTTTCCTCCAAATATGTTAAATACTACTTTGCATCGCTTTCTATAAGCTCAATGAGCCTGTCAAGGAGGCAGTCATAAGCATATGTGCCTACAATCTCCCCTTTTTTGAATATAAGACCCTTGTCCTTGCCGCCTGCTATACCGTAATCGGCTTCACGTGCCTCTCCAGGACCGTTCACAACACAGCCCATGACAGCCACCGTGATATCGCGGTCCATGCCGGATACCCGCTTCTCAACCTCGGTTGCAAGGCCTATCAGGTCAATCTCGGTTCTGCCGCAGGTGGGGCATGAAACGAACTTGACCCCTCCGGTGCGCAGCCCTGCAGCCTTCAGAATGGCAATCCCGGCCGTAACTTCCTTAACCGGGTCCGCTGTAAGCGAAACCCTGATTGTGTTTCCTATACCCTCGCTCAGAAGTGTCCCTATTCCAACTGCGGACTGTATCGTGCCGTTATACTCCGTACCCGTCTCGGTGACCCCGAGATGCAGAGGGTAATCAAAGCTCTCCGAAGCCAGACGGTAGGTTTCAATCGTAAGCGGAACACTTGAGGTCTTCAGAGAAAGGCATATGTCCTCAAAGCCGCAGCGCTCCAGCATTTCAGCATGGCTTCTTGCGCTTTCGACCATTGCCTCGGGGCAAGGATGCCCGTATTTTTCAATCAGCCGCTTCTCCAGGGATCCTGCGTTAACGCCAATTCTTATCGGAATACCTCGGCTTTTACAAGCTTGAGCAACTGCTTTTACGTGCTCTTCGCCGCCGATGTTTCCCGGGTTGATTCTTATCTTGTCTATGCCGCGTTCAGCCACCATGAGGGCAAGCCTGTAATCGAAGTGGATGTCTGCAACCAGAGGCATATCTGTACTCTCCCGGATTTTTTCAATAGCCTCAGCTGATCTGACATCAGGTATTGCAAGGCGGACGATATCGCAGCCCGCAGCCCTGAACTCCTTAATCTGGTTAAGTGTCGCCTCCACGTCCCAGGTCTTAGTATTGCACATGGACTGCACACTTACAGGTGCTCCGCCACCGATTTCAATGCCTCTTACCTTTATTTTTCTTGTGCCATCTCTTTTATCCACTTTGTCCACTTCATCCACCTGCAACTAACTTTACAATATCGTTGAACATTACCAGTGCCATGAGGGCGAGAAGCAGAATCATTCCTGCTCCGTTTATATAGGTTTCGTACTTTGGATTCAGCTTTCTGCGGGTTATTTTTTCGATGATTGTTGAAACTATAAGCAGGAAGAGCCTTCCTCCGTCGAGCCCAGGAATTGGAAGCATATTCATAACTGCGAGGTTAACCGCTATGAAAGCCCCCAGGTAAATCAGGTTGAATACCGCATCCGAAACCGACTCGGACTGTTCTCCTGTTTCAGCCATGAGGTCCACAATCCCCACGGGACCTGAAAGGTCCTTCAGTCCCGCCTCTCCGCTGAAGAGCTGGTCAAGGCCCATCCACACCCAGCGCACAAACTCCATAGTCATATCCCATGCACGGGTGATTCTGTTGCCGAATGTCGCCTCATCGTAACCGAAGGAGAATCCGTACATCTTGTTCTCATATCCCTCATACTCAACGGGAACCATGTGGAAATCATCAATATGCATCTTTTTACCGTCCCGAATGACCACGATGTCGTGATTCTCGCCTCCCCGGTTAAGGAAATCGGAAACGTCAGATGTCATATAGATTCTGTGCCCGTCTATCCTGCGGAAGGTATCTCCCACTTCAAGACCCTGCTGGGTTTCCGTTGCCTGATAGGGGCAGCCGTCCATAAATGAGACAATTCTGGGTACTGCAAATGCCCTGGCTCCGATGAAAAAGCAGAGCACCAGTATAAAGCCCAGCACAAAGTTCATGAATGAACCCGCGCAGAGCACAACAATCTTCTGCCACAGCTTCCGGTTCACGAATGCTCTCGGGTCCTCAGACTCTCCATCCTCCCCGGTCATGGCGCAGTAGCCTCCGAAGGGTATGGCACGCCAGGAATAGGTTGTCTCTCCTTTTTCCTTCTGAACTATGGCAGGGCCCATACCTATTGAAAACTCTTCAACGCGGATGTCACAGGCCTTCGCCGTGGCAAAATGGCCTAACTCGTGTATTGCAACGAGCAGACCGAAGAACAGTATAGCGATAATTATATAAACAGCCGTCATTTTTTACCTTGTTATGCCTCTTATTTAGCTTCCTTGGAATTCCTTATTTAACGCCAAATCTTTCGTTTACGAAATGGCGCGCCTCCATGTCCGCGGAAATAATCTCATCGAGATTGTCCGTATAGACAGGGGGAATATTCTCAACCGCCTCAAATGCCGCATCGTAGATTCTGTTGTATCCCAGTTCGTGTCTGAGGAACATATGCACCGCCACCTCATTTGCAGCGGACATCACGCAGGGCGCAGTTCCGCCCGTGCGGGCACAGTCCATAGCAAGCTTCAAACAGGGTGTCTTCTCATAATCAGGTGCCTCGAAGCTCAGGTCCTTCATATTCCAGAAATCCAGATGCTCAAACATCGATGCCTTGCGCTCCGGATATGTGAGGGCAAGCTGAATCGGCAGTCCCATATCGGGCACGCCAAGCTGGGCAATAACTGTTCCGTCTATGAGCTCCACCATGGAGTGTATCACGCTCTGGGGATGAACCACCACCTGAATGTCATCGGGTGTTACACCGAAAAGGTGCATAGCCTCTATGAACTCGAGGCCCTTATTCATCATAGTGGCGCTGTCAACAGATATCTTTGCGCCCATACTCCAGTTCGGATGTTTAACAGCCTGTTCCGGGGTGATATCTTCAAGCTCTGAACGGTCTTTTCCTCTGAAGGGGCCGCCGGAACCGGTTAGAAGAATCTTTTTCAGTTCTCCTTTGCCTCTTCCCATGAGGGACTGGAAGATTGCCGAATGCTCGGAGTCCACAGGTATTATCTCAGCGCCTTTTTCCTTTGCACGCTTCATAACCAGATCTCCGGCGCACACCAGAGTTTCCTTGTTTGCAAGAGCTATGCGCTTCTTTTCGTTTATGGCGGCAAGTGTGGGCTTGAGCCCCACAGAGCCTGAAACCGCTGTTACCACACAGTCACTGTTTTTGTAGGTTGCGGCCTCTATTAGACCCTCCATACCTGAAACGACTCTGATATCTGTATCGGCTATCTTTACCCTGAAATCCTCAGCCGCCGCCTCATCGTATACTGCGATGAGCTCGGGCTTCAGCCTGCGGGCCTGCTCCTCGAGCATGTCGGTTTTTCTGTTGGCGCTGAGGGCGGTAACCTTAATACCGATGTTCTCTGCAACCTCAATGGTCTGCCTTCCTATTGAACCTGTTGAGCCAAGTATAGAAATTGCATTAGGCATTTTTAACACCACCAAAACGTCTGTCTCTACGGTTGTATTCCTCTATTGCCTTGTCAAGCTCGGAGGAGTCAAAGTCAGGCCAGAGCACATCCGTAAAGTAGAATTCTGCGTAGGCGCACTGCCAAAGCAGGAAATTCGATATGCGCTTCTCTCCGCCCGGTCTAATAAGCAGGTCGGGGTCGGGAATGCCCGCGGAATAGAGATAATCCGCAAAGCCGCTCTCATCGATATCCGCAGGGGCTTTCCCCTCTGCAAAGTCTGCGGCATATTTTCTTGCCGCACGCACAATCTCATCACGTCCGCCGTAGTTTAGGCAGATATTTGCCTGGAAGCCCTCGTAGCGTGAGGATATCTCGTTTGTTTCAGCAATCTCGTCCTGCAGCTCCTGTGAAAGCCCATCGACATTGCCGAGAATCTTCATCTTGATGTGGTCCTTCTCCATGGTGGAAATCGCCTCGTGGAGATATCTGTCAAGGAGCTTCATGATTGCCTTGACCTCATCCTCGGGGCGTGACCAGTTCTCCGTTGAGAAGGCATAAACCGTGAGATATTCAACACCGATGTTTTTGCAGTACGTAGCTATCTTTCTAAAATTCTCTGAGCCTGCGGCATGCCCCGCGGTGCGCGGCAAACCTCTTTTCTTTGCCCAGCGTCCGTTGCCGTCAAGTATGATGGCAATATGGCGGGGAACGGAATTTGCCCGTTCCCCACCCTTTGTATTATTGTTTTCTGTCATCAGATTTCTTTCAGTTCCTTTTCTTTCTTCTCCTGAATCTTCTCGATTTCCTTAATGAAGTCATCGGTCAGCTTCTGGATGTCCTTTTCAATTCCCTTGTAATCGTCCTCTGTAATCTCTGATGCCTTCTGGGCCTTTTTGAACTTTTCAATGGCGTCGCGGCGGATATTACGGATGGCAACCTTTGCTTCCTCGGAATAACTCTTGGTCTTCTTTACCAGCTCGATACGGCGCTCTTCAGTGAGCGGCGGGAAAACGAGGCGGAGCATTCTGCCGTCATTCTGGGGATTTATACCCAGGTCGGATGTGAGAATTGCCTTCTCGATGCCTTTAAGGATGGAACCGTCCCAGGGCTGAATCAAAAGAGAACGGGGATCAGGAGCCGCTATTGAGGCCACCTGGTTTATGGGAGTGGGTGTGCCATAGTAATCAACCATAATCTGGTCAAGCACGGATGCATTTGCACGGCCAGCACGTATGGTGGCGAACTGGGTCTCCAGTGCCTCGCAGGTTTTCTTCATCTTATTTTCAAATTCCTGATATTCGCTCATTTCATGTCCTCCATTTTATAGTTATTTTGATTTTTTAATACTTATTAATGTTTAATCCACCGAACTGTTAAGAGACAACAGTTCCTATCTTTTCGCCGTTCAGAACTTTCAGAATATTCTCCGGCTCCGCCAGGGCAAACACTATTACGGGCAGATTGTTGTCCATTGCCATGGAAGTTGCTGTTGAATCCATCACCTGCAGCCTTCTGGCAAGAACCTCGTCATAGCTTATCTCGTCAAACTTGTATGCCGTGGGGTCTTTATTCGGATCTGCCGAGTAAACCCCGTCTATGTTCTTGGCAAGAAGGATTGCATCGGCATGGATTTCAGCTGCTCTGAGCGTAGCTCCTGTATCAGTTGAGAAGAACGGCATGCCTGTTCCGCCTGCGAAGAGCACCACGTAGCCATCCTCCAGGAGCTTTATGCTCTTGAGCGTATCGTATCTCTCGCCGACGCCCTGAATGTCAACGCTTGTCTGAACGGAGACCTTCTGTCCCATCTGCCGGAACACATCTGCTACCGCGAGGCAGTTCATGCAGGTGGCGAGCATCCCCATACGGTCTGCGCTCACACGTTCAACGTGGCCTGCTCCGTCCTTTACACCGCGCCAGAAGTTTCCGCCACCAATAACTATTCCGACCTGGACGCCGTTTTCAACCGCCTTTTTAACAGTGCTGCAGACGGATGAAACGAAGTCAAAATCAAAGCCGGTGTGCTTTTCTCCTGCAAGTGCCTCTCCGCTTATTTTTATCAGTACCCTTTTGTAAGCCAATACAACAACCCCTTTGCAAAGTTTTATATTCTCAGATATCAAGTATTCCCAATATAATAACGCCGCATATTACCAGCGCAATTGACAGATAGTGTTTAAGTGAAAGCTTCTCCTTGAGGAAAAGCCTGCTCCAAAGCACGGAAGCGACGCAGTATGAAGAGATTATCGGAGCCGCAAATGCCACATGCTGCGTATCCGCCAGGGCATATATATAGAAGAACTGACCCGCTGTTTCAAAAACTGCACCTGTATATTTTGGAAACTCCTGCTTTGGAATAAGCTTCTGTTTTTTTATACCCAGCACATATACCGCGCAGATTAGACCTACCGCAAGAAATGTTAGCTCGTAGGCAACGTTCGCGGAATCCTCGTCCAGCTTTGTAAGAACCAGACTGTCTGCAAAAGTTCCCAGAGCGTCAAGCAGACAGTAAATTATCGGAATAATAATGGCAACGGCGCTTTTTGCATAATGCCTGTTGGAGGCATCCTGACGGGCCTTTCTCAGCTCCTCATCCTCTGTGGCCTCGGTGATTCCCAGGGCAATCACGCCCGCACACACAAGGGCCACCGCGATTAACGCCGATGCGGGAACCTCATCGCTGATTCCGTAGATTGCAATGCTCAGGACCGCAACGATAGCTCCGGAACTGTTGCATATAGGTGAGGAAATTGAGAGTTCAATATATCTCAAGCCCAGATAACCTATCGTCATTGAGAGAATATACAGGAGGGAAACCGGCAGATATGTCAGTATGATACCGGCGTTTATCTCAACGCCCTCTGCAATGATTTCATACAGCGCATGGAGCCCCATAACCAGGCCCACTGCCATTACCATCTTGAGGTGACTGTATTTATCTGAGCTGTCCGAACAGCCGATTTTTGAGAAGAGATCGGACCCGCTCCAGCACAGGAGCGCAATAAGCGCGAACCAGAACCACATATGCTGCTCCATTCCCACAAGAATTTCGTATCATTTTATCATATCAGGTATATTTTGACAATTAATAAATAGTAAAATATACGCCAAAACCCCGCGGAGCTCTCTGCATTCCGCGGGGTTGAGGTTTTCATGTTTATAACGGCATCAGCCCTTCTCGTAGGAGTACAGTTCCTCATCTACAAGTTGGTTGGAGATTTCGCCGTTCTTAATTTCAAATGAAACGATGGGTGAATAGTACGTGTCGGCGCGGATATCCTCGACAATAATGTATTCCAGATAGCTGCCGTTATCAAGCTCACGGTCCTCAAACGAGGTGTTGCTGTTGAATTTTATATCCTCCGTTACGGTTTCAGAGGCATTGCTCAGGAGATTTCCAGCCTCGTATTTAATGGTGATATATGCACCGTCCTTCAGGGTAAGGAGGCTGCGGTCAAGCGTTCCTGCCTCATTCAGTTCTTCACGGACACCGAGGACGCTATATTCATCACTTTCCGCGTCGTATCCAATCATAAGCCATGCGTCAAGACCGTTATATTCCACCGGTGTGCGGAAGGTTATATTGTCCCCGGTCTCACTCACAACCTCAAGGGGCAGAGGATGACCGTCAAAATATACCCATCTGCCGTTGAAATTTGTGTTGATTTTTCCGTCAGGATCATAGAACGCATACCCGTCTTCACCGTAATAGATGATATCGTATGTTTCCGGATCATACCATGCGAGGCCGAAGCGTACCGCCTGAGTGAGATTCATCTCCTCATCACTGAGGGACATGGCCATATTCCCGTCACCGAGGCATGTAAGCTCATGTCCGGGTATGGCATTCATAATCGAGTAGTCAATATTCTTAATCTCATCATAGCCTTCAGACTCTGTATAGTCGCGCAGCTTATCGTTCAGGCAGCCTGTGAGCTTATAATAGTAAAGGGCATTTACATCCTTGTTGTCCGATACATCATTTATGTATTCGAGGAAGCTGCGAAGGCCGCCTGTACCTTCAATGCGCGCTGGGAAATAGACCGAAAGGCCTGTTGACTCGCTTAGGTATGAACAGGAACGTACATACATCACACAGTCGTCGACGGCATCAAGAACCTTCTGTGCCGACTCCGGAAAATCCGCCTTGGCTTCCTGCATAAACACTCCAAGGTCTATCATGTTGCAGACTCTGTAAGCGCTGCTGCCGTATGCCACGGACCGCTGTGCTGAACGGGAGATATCCGCAAGAACAGATGGTTTTTCCGCTGCTTTCTTCAGCGCTTCAGCGCAGAATTCGCAGTATGCCTCATAAACCTGCTCAACCTTTGACAGGTCTATAAGCGAGAAGGTTGAAGGCTCAACATAGCCGTATTCCGCCAAAGATTCAATACAGCATTCAACAAAGGCATCCGCAACCTCTTTTCCGAGCTGAGCTCCGTTACATGCTGGATTTTCTGCCAGATATTCAATGATATCACTGTATGGCCAGCCGTCACCCGGCTCAACCTCTTCACTTGCTGACATGTATTTTGCATAGGGGTAGAGCTCGTGGGCCGCCTCCAGGCATGACATGAGACAGGCGTCAAATCCGATAAGCTCGAAATAAGGCTCGTCACCCTCTGAACCCACTGAGTCTTCAAGTGCCTTATGAATATCCTTGAGGGTGAGGATATTAAAGCCGTAAATTTCATCCTGCCCATAGCCTGAGGTTGCCCCGCCGTGATTCCACAGAATAAGAGCACAGTGGTCTGCGGGATAGTTCTCAGTACAGTAGTTAATGAAATCCGAAAGGCTGTCCGGCTTTGACATATTAACCAGAGGAGCGTCATATACTCTTTCAAGGAGCTCCTCGCTGTTTACGAGAAAACGCTGGCAGCGGTTCGGGTTTATCTGGCTGTTCTGCCATCTTTTGGATCCGCCCGGCTGTATTACTATCTGAAGATTCTCCGGAATCTCAGAGGAGGAAATTTCATTTATGTCCGATGATGCAAAGCCCTTGATATCGGGGTCATACTCGGCTGATGAGCTTTCGGAGGAACTGCCGGAATTTATTGTGGGGTTATATAGAATCTGCGGCAGATCCATACCCTGTGCATTAACCTCTTTAACAAAGTTTGTTATGGCCTTTACAGTTTCTTTTGTTTCCTTTTCAGTATAGGCCTTAACCTCCTGGTTTACTAGGTACTTGGTAAGCGAGGAGAGTTCGTCCAATCCGCGGCTTTCAAGGTCGCTTCCAACCATATAGACATAGAATGCCCAGCTGTCGTTTTCCGAATAGCCCGGCATAGCCTCTATGGCCTTAGACTGCTCCTCGTTTTTGGGGGCTAAGGAAAGCAGCGTCTCTTCATCGGTCTCATACGGCTCCCATGGAGAGATGTCAATATAGCGGTTGTAAAAGTACAGCCCGGCAAGACCTACAACAAGAAGAACCGCAACAAGAGCGATAATCCTTTTGCGAAGCTTGCGCTTTTTGGGGGTCTTTATCTTCTTTCCGTATGAACCGGAATACCAGCTTTTCTCTTTCTCTTTTTTCTTAAAGCACATTTTGTAAATCCTCCGCTTTTAAGACGATATTGTCAGAATATCTATATTATCACATATATGGATGTCCGCCGTAAGCATTGAAAAACCTGTTGATGGTTTCCTGCCCGCGGTTCTGAGCTTCAGCCTCGCCGCCGTCCGGGCATTCATACTCAATGCAGAATTTATAGCCTGCGTCATAGGCCGAGGCAAAACTGCTCTGAAGGTATTCATGGAGCCCGGGTTCATGGAGTTCAAGCTCGTATATCATAAAATCAAGCTGGCTGTACAGCTTTGTATAATCTCTGTTCTTGGAGGCGCACCAGTCCTCGAGCATCTGTCGCCTGTTCCTTGACCACTGACAGAGTCCGTAGCCCAGGCCGTTTAGCTCCTCCTCACGGTCGGGGTCAAAGCCCGACTCGTGATATATGTTGCACATCACTCCGCAGGCTGATGAGATGCTCAACCCCAGCTCGTTTATGCAGTAGAAAAAGATGAGCCTCTCATAGCAGGGGTACTCGGGATTTATTACAACGGCATCCGTGAGTTTCCTCTCTCTGAGCACTTCTGTGTTCAGTACCAGCTCTGCATAACCTATCTGGCTGTTGCTGACAACCGCGTGAATCTCTCCGCCTTCAACGGATATCACTACACCGGCATTTATTGCCCGGCCTGCCGTATCCGTCCAGAAGATGATATCCCCTTCGGAAATATTGTGCTCTGTTCCCTCAAGAATCGAGCAGTCGGAAAGCGGATAGCAGGGGAAGCCGTTCACATCCCTTAGGAACCTCAGCTGTTCGTTACAGTTTTCCGTTCTCATAAACATGCGGCAATCCAGAAGGTCCGCTTCAGACGCGCAGCTGCACAGGAATTCCGCCCCAAAGAGACAATCCTCATGCTCATCCTGATAGCCGTAGATCTGGGCGTGATAAGCGGTAACATCCAGCTCATCAGTTTCAACATTTACATGTTCCTTCGCGGCGTCCAGGAAGGACTGTTTCTGGTCCCCCTCACTGGTTCTGTAGGGGAATACATAACCTACATAATCCGCCTTTGGGGGCATTTCGGCTGTTTCCTGCTCTTCTGAGCCGGTCTCCTGTACCTCCGTACCGGGGTCGCTCTCGTCTGCAATGGCATACATCGGCACCATGCCAATCAGCATAATAAGTGCCAGAGCGAGCACTATATACTTTTTATATGTCTGTTTTTTCATGTCTGTATTATAATGTCCCTCCGCCCCGTTTGTCTACAGACAAATTATTAACTTTCCCAACAAAAAAACCGGGAAGAGAATCTAACATCTCCTCCCGGGATTAATTATTAAGCTTATGAATCCACCGTTATATTGAAGTCATTATAACGGATGGTGTCTATCAGTGCGAGGCCGTGCTCTTCTCCGCCCACTTCGCAGGCGATATGCACCGTGGTCTCGTTGGGATTGAGTCCCGCTCTGAGCTTGTCGTGGTCAATGGTAAGCACGTTGGCGCCGGACTCTGCGATTATATTGAGGAGCCTTACAAGGCTTCCCGGGCGGTCAAGCAGAGTAACCGTGAACTTAATCCTTCTGTGTCTTGCAAACAGGCCCTGCTCAATGATGCTCTGAACAAAGCTGACATCTATGTTACCGCCCGACATGAGGCAGACAACCTTTTTACCCTCAATGTCAAGCTTGCCGTTCAGAACCGCTGCCAGCGGTGTAGCTCCAGCGGGCTCCACTATCTGCTTGCAGCGCTCCATGAGCAGAAGAATTGCTTCCGCAATCTCAGCATCACTCACGCTGACGACATCATCAACATAGCGGTTGATAAGCTCAACAGCCTTATCTCCCGGGCACTTTACGGATATTCCGTCGGCAATCGTAGACACCGAATCGGTGGTGATGAGGCGCTTCTCAGCAAAGCTTTGAACGATTGCGTTCGCGCCTTCAGCCTGAACTCCGCACACCTGCACTCTCGGGTTGACCTTCTTAACCGCTGTAGCGACTCCTGCTAAAAGTCCGCCGCCACCCGCCGGTGTAATTATCATATCAACATTGGGCAGGTCGGACAGAATCTCCAGACCGAGAGTTCCCTGTCCTGCGATTACTTCCAAATCGTTGTATGGGTGCAGGAAGGTTGCCCCTTCCTCCTCGCAGATTCTGCATGCCTCAGCATACGCGTCGTCATAGCAGTCTCCCGCAAGAACAACTTTTGCGCCGTAGCCCTGAGTAGCCTGCACCTTAACAATCGGAGCCGCCTTCGGCATGACTATGGTCGCAGGAATCCCAAAACGGCTTGCCGCGTACGCAACTCCCTGTGCATGGTTTCCGGCACTGGAGGCCACAACGCCGTTTTTCTCTCCCCGTTCCACAAGGCAGGATATCTTGTTGCTTGCTCCGCGGATTTTGAAGGAACCGGTTTTCTGTCTGTTTTCGCATTTAAGGTACACATCCGCCCCTGTCATCCTGGAAAACGTGGATGAAGGGTCAAGCTCGGTATGGTGAAGAATCGGCTTCAGCCGCTCTGCAGCGCGTTCAAATTCCTTAAGTTCTATATCCATTGTACACCTCCAAGTATACGGCTCAGATATAATATTACATATTCAAAAGCATAACTATTATACTTAGTGTCGTTAATCTGTCAATAACGAAAGCAGCTGTTCTCTGTCTATTCCGGAAAAATACTTCGATACGTCCACTGCTGAGAGAGCTTCTTCATATTCCGACCGCTCAGGTCTGCGGCCTGTGAGATACTCCGAAAGGCCGTCCGGATCCTCGGTGCTGAAAAAGTCTCCTCTGAAACTCAGGTTTGTGATAAGCCCCTCATTTACGGATATATACGCTTCAATCCTACCGACGCCTTCAATCCTGCCGCTTTTCTTAAGCGTGCATTCCGGCGATCTGCCGTAATTCCAGTCCCAGGTGGCATAGCGCTCATCACGGATTTTCTCTATCTCCGCGATTTCCTCCGGGGAGAAGACGTATTCCTCTCCCGGGTTCTCCGAGAGGATGTTGTTCAGCAGAATCTCCCTAAATTCCGGCAGTTCAATATCCTGCTGAAGGCAGGGGCGTATGTTCGTCACCCTGCTCCTGACGGATTTCATGCCCTTGGCCTCTATTTTTGACGGGTCCACATTGAGCGCATCCGCAACAACCGAAAGGTCGGAATCGAACATCAGGGTGCCGTGGTGCATAATTCTTCCGTGGCGCAGGTACTGGGAGTTGCCCGAAAACTTCTTTCCGTCAATCGTGATGTCGTTTCTTCCGTTTATCTCCGCCTGAACACCCAGTGATTTCAGCGTGGCCGCAATAGGCTCGCAGAAAATGCGCATGTTCAGCTTTTCAAGCTCTCCCGCATCGGCAATGAATGTGAAATTCAGATTCCCCATATCGTGATAGACCGCGCCGCCTCCGGAAAGTCTTCTCACCACGCGTATTCCGTGCTTCTCCACGTAATCGGTGTTGATTTCCGCAAGGGTGTTCTGATACTTGCCTATGATTATTGCATTGTCGTTCTGCCAGAGCATGAAGTACATTCTGTCCTTTGGAAGGCAGTCAAATACAAACTGCTCGGCTGCGAGGTTGAATGCCGGGTCTGTTGTGTAGAGATTCAAATATGAAAGCTTGGGCATCGCTGTCTCCTCATAGCAGAACCACATTCCCGACTCGCCGCGGAATGTGGTTCTGTCTCTTTCATTCTATGGATTATTCCACTGAAATCATATAGTAATATACCGGCTGACCACCGTTAATAACCTTCACCTCGGCGTCAGGGAATCCTCCGCGGATTGTCTCCGCCTGTTCCTCGGCGTCCTTTTCGGATACGTCAGCGCCATAGTATAGAGTGATATACTCAGGGTCGAACTCATTCAGCGCCCAGATGAGCTCTCTGAACAGAGTGTTGATTGTGGGGTAGTTTCCGGAGAGCGCCCCGTCGAGCAGTGCCAGATATTCACCCGCGTGAATGCTGTGCCCGTCGAAGTCCGAATCTCTGGCCGCATAAGTGACCATAGCAGTATGAACTGAGGAGGCCGCCTCGGTCATCATACTGTAGTTCTCCTCCTCGGAGCTGTCCGGGTCGAAGTTAAGCAGTGCGGAGATTCCCTGAGGGACCGCCTTTGTGGGCATAACGATGACCTTCTTCTCCGTCAGGGGGATGCACTGCTCCGCCGCCATGATAATATTCTTGTTGTTCGGGAAAACAAACACCGTGGATGCAGGTGTCCTGTTAATCTCCTTCAGGATATCGTCAGTGGAGGGGTTCATTGTCTGCCCGCCGGTGACAATTCTGTCTGCCCCCAGTTCACGGAAGAGCTGCTCCATTCCCTCTCCGGCGCAGACGGTCACAATTCCGAATTCCTTTTCGGGAGCCGCAGGGCCGTCATCCTCAGGCATGTTAGCCGCATTCTCCAGGTCGTCCGTGCTTCTCGCCTTTTTGCCTGCGAGCAGGTCGTCATGCTGCATGCGCATATTCTCAATCTTTGCCAGCTCAAGCGTGCCGTATTTGCTCGATTCGGTCAGGGCTGCGCCGGGGATGTTGGTATGGACGTGCACCTTGAAGGAATCGTCACTCTCTCCAATCACCAGAGAATCGCCGATGCTGTCCAGATATGCACGGAAGGGGATGAGGTCTACGTTCTCCTCCTTCTTGCGCACTATAAACACCGTATCAAAGGCAAAGGTAATATCCTCCGTGTCAAACTTGCCGAAAACGTCCGATTCCGAGGCTTCGGGCACGGGTCCGCTTCCCTGCTCGGGGGCAGTAATCTCCCCCCTCAAAGACGCAAGAATCGCGTTCAGGATAACCATGTATCCCTTGCCGCCGGCATCAACAACGCCCGCTTTTTTCAGCACGGGGTTGAGATTTATTGTGTCATCAAGAGCCCGGTTTCCCGCCTTTATGGCGCACATCAGCATGCCTTCCAGGTCGGAGCCCAACTTTGCAGCCTCGCAGCCCGCCTTTGAAGCAAGGCGTGACACTGTGAGAATTGTGCCCTCTGCAGGCTTCATAACCGCCTTGTATGCGGCGTCTACACCGTCTGAAAGAGCTCCTGCAAATTCAACAGTACCCGCAGTCTCAAGGCCCTTGAGCCTCTTTGCTATTCCGCGGAAAAGCAGTGACAGAATAACGCCTGAGTTGCCTCTTGCGCCCTTAAGTAACGCATTGGCCACGCAGGATGACACGTCCTCTATATTGTCAAAATCCTTTTTTCTCAGCTCGGTGGCAGCATTCTGCATCGTGAGCGTCATATTTGTTCCCGTGTCACCGTCAGGGACCGGGAAGACGTTCAGGTCGTTTATAAGCTGAGTATTGGTCTGCAGTGCGTCCTCTGCACAGAGAATCATCTCCTTAAAGGCCGCCGCATCTATGTAATCTTTCAAGGTTGAATCCTCTCTTAGCCGATTATAGTGTCTACAAAAACATCAATGCTCTTGATGGGAACGCCCGTGGATCTGCTGAGCTTGTAGCTGACCTCATTCATAATACTCCCTGCGACTGCATAGATATTAACGCCCTGGTCAACGCCAATATGAAGCTCGAGGGAAACCGTTCCGTCATCATTGTTGTTTATCTTAATGCCCTTGGACATAGACTCTCTGCGGAGCAGCTGCCACGGGTCGCCTTCTCTGTTGCACGCGACCATGCCTTTAACACCAAAGCAGCTCGTTGCCGCTTCGCCCGCGAGATTCATCAGCACGTCGTCCGCTATGCTGATTTTGCCCGAGTCGTTTACTATTCTTATCATATCGGCATACTCCTTTGCTCAAAGCTGAGTAGATATTATAATATAATGCCACCAAAATCACAAGTATTTTGTACCGATTTGCGTGTGCGGGATGCCGTATTGATTAATCTCCCGAATTAGGATAAAATGAATAAAAAGATTTTATGCATTTTACAGGAGGCGGAGATGTACAAAAATAAGAAGGTTCTCGTGGTATATACCGGCGGAACTATTGGGATGACGGTTTCGGAGAACGGATACGTGCCCCAGCTGGACGCATTCCACGAAAGGCTGAATCTCATTTCCGAGCTTCACGAGCAGTCCATGCCGAGCTGGGACATCATTGACATGATACCCCTGCTTGACTCCTCAAACATTGCCGTGAATGAGTGGAACAGTATAGCCCGTATCATCTACGACAACTATTCAGCCTATGACGGATTTGTAATCCTCCACGGAACGGACACGATGGCATACACGGCCTCGGCTCTGTCCTTCATGCTGGAAAACAGCAGCAAGCCTGTTATCCTCACGGGCTCCCAGATACCCCTCTGTGAAATCCGGAACGACGCAAGAGACAACCTCATAACCGCCATGATGCTTGCTGCCGATGACCGTATACACGAGGTATGCCTTTATTTTGGAGGCAAGCTTATCAGAGGAAACCGCTCCACTAAATACTCCGCGGACGGGCTTGAGGCCTTCATTTCTCCCAACTATCCCCCGCTGGCTGAGGCCGGAATCAAAATCCGCTTCAACGAGCCTGCACTGAGGCAGCCCTGCGAGGGGGAAATTTCCCTCAGAGCTCTTGAAAGCATCCCCATCGGGGTGATAAAGATATTCCCGGGCATACAGTTCGAGCTCTTTGAATCCATCATGACCGAAAAGCTCAAGGGCATCGTTATTGAGACCTTCGGGGCAGGTAACATCCCCGGGGACGGTAACGCGCTGCTGCCCATAATCGAGAGGGCTTCACGCAACGGCACGATTCTCACGGTCTGCTCCCAGTGCCCTCAGGGCTCAGTGTCCCTCGGAACCTACGAAACAAGCTCAGCGCTCAAGAAGGCGGGGGCAGTCAGCGGATACGACATGACCTCGGAGGCCGCCGTAACGAAGCTGTATTATCTGTTCAGCTGCGGCTTCAGCCGTGATGAAATCCGCGTTCTCATGGAAAAGGACCTCCGCGGGGAAGTCACCACAGCGAAATAAGCCCCAGCTCAGAGGAGCATTGAAATATTCCGCAGATTGTTGTATACTAACAGATTGGTAAATAATTAACAGGAGGGAGGTCGCACATTATGTCTGAAGCCGTAGTCAATTCCACTATGATATCGCTGGAAGTGCTCGGAATGCTTATTCTGGTGATTCTGCTCTACGGCACGCTGGCTTGGAACAGAAGCAAGGACGAGAAGACGAAGTGCTTTATCGCGTGTATTATCTGCGATCTGGTCGGCGGCTGTCTGGACCTGCCCACCTGGATAATCGGAGACAGCTCCGGGAACGGCATACTCGTCTGCTTTCTGGTTATTGCCGCACTGGGCTGTATGTATGCAATCTCAACCTCCTTCACCTTCTATGTGACCGCAGTAATCCGCAAGGACGCGGAAATCACCTGGAAATACCCGTTGTCAATCGGCTGCCTCAATCTGCTGCTGGTTATTACCGTTGTAATACTGTCCATTGCGGGAAAGGTTGTCGGCATCGTCGACGGCAGAGTTACATACAGCAGACTGTATTCCATTTTCTCGGTCGGCGGTATTATTGCTATTTTCGTCAATATCTTCGTCATTCTCAGGCACAAGAAAACCCTGGGCAAACGCAACGTTCTAGCGCTGATGTCCTACGGAATTCTACCTGCCATTGCCGCCTCTCTCATGTTCACCGGCTTGGAGCTGGAGCTTGGATTCACGTCCGTAACGCTGGCAATGCTGATTATCTATGTCTTTATCCAGTCCGGCCGCGTTTCGGAGCTTGAGCTGAGAACCCAGCTTCTCACAGAGCTCTCATACATAGACCCTCTTACGGGTCTGAACAGCAGGCACAGCTACAATGAGCTGGTGGAGAATACGGAAAGCGGAAAACGGGGAATCGCATTCTGCGACCTGAACACTCTGAAGTATGTCAACGACACCGCCTCCCATCATGCTGGCGACCAGCTTCTGAAGAGATTTGCCGAGATCCTCAAGGCGCACTTTGACCCGGAGGAGCTTTTCCGTGTAAGCGGGGACGAGTTCCTTGTAATCAGCAATAAGGACGAAGAGACCTTCACGAAGGCCATAGGGGAGTTCAAGGATGAGCTCCATCAGAACAATGACATTGCGGCCGTGGGCGTGGTATACGGAGGAGAGGACACCCCCATCAAGAAGCTGATTGCGGAGGCTGAGAAGCTGATGTACGAGGACAAGAAGAAGCACCACGCCGCCCACCCGGAATTCCGCACGAGATATCATTTGTAAGTAAATGCACAAAAACGGGGTCTCACGAAGGCTCGTTCACTAAGGGATTTTTAATCATGAAAGAATACGGCATAACTTATAGCAATGTAGGCTATGCCGTTTTTCTTTGCTGTTTCTTTACCCGTGCTTATTGATGCCGGTCAGGAGAATCGGTATAATATGGTTTTAGAGAAATTAGTGAGATAAATTTTTTATTTTCTTCCTTGACTCGTCCCTTAGGGGATAGAATAAAGTGTCAGATGTGGAAAGGAGATTT
>R28__coassemble_296_pt1 | contig 23135 bp, 23 predicted proteins | sample R28__metabat2_high_PE_003 | metagenome-assembled genome bin R28
GGAAAGGAACAATAACTGACCAGGGGCATGATACGCATGCTCCCGCAGAGCATTTGGGTAATCTACAAATACAACGATATATTACTTTAATTGCACGTGTTGCAAATGTGTTGCAAATGCTCTGCAACGCAAAATGAAAGTGCCCGGGATCCCTTGATATTAAAGGGATTCCGAGCATTTTTAATGCCTTATAAAATTATTCCCACTCAGTCATAGGCAATAGCAGGGGGCTGTTTTGATACAGCCCCTGTATTTCTTTCGCAGTGCGAAATATCTGCTTATTAATTTTTTTTACGGGCGCCAGTGCTTCTGCCCGTTGGCATCGAGCTCATCGCTGACTTCTTTTGCATTCTTGCCAACTGTGAAGACCGGCTTAGCGCCCTCCGTCTTGCAAAGGTCTTTCCTTATCCTTCCTCCATGCGCGCCGCCGGAAACCTCTTCCAGCTGCTCGTCTTCAACCTTGTTCTCGAGCTTGTTATCTTTTTCCATGAATTTTCTCCTCCTTTAGGGGCAAACAAGCAAGCTTTAAATTTTCCGTCTTTTCCAGCTCATTCTTTACAGTCTCCATCGGAGTAATTGATTTACCTCTGCCTCCTCTTCTGCCGCCGGAAACCTCTTCCAGCTGCTCGTCCTCGAGCTTGTTCTCAAGCTTCTTATCTTCCATGATATTTCTCCTTTAAGTTCTTTAAGTTTATGGGCAAACGTCTTGATTAACGACGGCGGCGCTTAAACTTTTCTGCCTCTTCCGCCTCATTCAGTAAAGTGTCCTTCGGGCCAATGGCTCTGGTTCCTCTTCTGCCGCCGGAAACCTCTTCCAGCTGCTCGTCTTCGATCTTGTTCTCAAGCTTTTTGTCGTCCATGAAAATTTCTCCTTTAAGTTAATGCTTTTTTTCATCCGGCGGCAAACCACCGGCGCGAACATGATGTAATACGCAGAACGATTTAATTCGTTACATCGATAACATCACATTTTTTATAATCTAATTTTACTATAAGATTTCGCGTTCGCAACCTAAATATTTACGCAAAAAGGGGCATTATTTACACAAACCTGCCGGACCGGGCAGAAAATGACGGGCTGAAGAAGACAAACTTTTATAAAAGCCTGCCCGGGCAGAAATATATTCGAATTTCTGAAATTCTGTGATATAATAAAACAAAGCAGCATGGAGAGGAGAATGTTGATGTTTGGAAGGAAACGCGGACAGCGCGAACTTAATACTGAGTTTCCGAAAATACTGGAGGCGGTCTGGCGGTATGTAGATGCTTCCTATTATGACCCGGCACCGAAGCCGAAGCCCAAACCTGAGACAGGGCGGCCGTCGGGCGGAGACCTGAACAGTCCCCGGTATTCACTCAGACCGTCCCGTGACAGTGACACCCACTTTTCACTTGATGACGGCGACATCACCAGAATCATTGAATACGGGAACAGTGCAACGGGGGAGAGTGTCGGTGAAAAGCTGCAGCGGCTTATGCTCCTGCGGAACATGTCCAAGATGCAGCTGTCGATGTTAACCGGTATCAGCAGGTCCACCATCTACAGAATCCTTGCGGACAGGTCAGCCTCCGTAACGAAGGACAACTGCATTCTCATGCTAATGGCGCTTCAGGCGTCTCTGAAGGAAGCCCGCGAGGTGCTGGCGGCGGGCGGATACACCTTCTCGAGGTCAAGCAAGAGGGACCTCGTGTTCGAGAAGCTCTTCGAAATGAAGGAATACAGCACTGCTATGGCAAATCTGGTCCTCGATGCTATGGGGCTCCCGCTCCTAAAGGACTGCGACGAATAGAATACCGTAAAGGACTCCGCCCTGCCCGGTTCATCAGAAACCTGCAGAGCGGGTCGTTTTTTTCATGATTTACAGCATATTCTGCCTGAAATACTTGCATTTCGGTCACTGTGGCATTATAATACAGGCAGAAAAGTTAATAACGGCATTAATGGCAAGTTCGAAGACAATTGAAGCGAAGAAGCAGGAAAAGGGAATATGAAGGGAATTGAAGATGAGAAGCAGGGAAACAGAGTCGGTGCATCTTCAGACTGCCGGTTTTTTATACCCTTTTCCGCTTCAGATGAACCACCGAGGTTTAGAAACGGAAAGGAGAAGCTATGATTAAGAAGTGGTGGAGCAGGCAGAGCTATGAGAACAGGGAGAAGGTTGCAGTGTACGGGGGAATACTCACAGGTATTGCCCTGACTGTGGTCAGGTCCCCTGCGGTCTGGTCGCTGGTGATGCGCATAACCGCACACTGGCCGCTGTGACCGGCAGAAGACAGGGAATATATGAGGCGGCGGCATATGACCGCCGGAAGAAGGCGTTCTTTTCTCTCCGGTTTTCATTGTTCTTTTCCAAACATATGTCTTTTGACAGGACAACAATATGCAGAAAAGCCCAAGATATCAATTAAATTTCCGATTTCGGAGATGTGGTGAAAGGAGTCCTGAAGGATAAAATTACTTGGTTGACAAATAAAAATTTCGGGAATATAATTTGCGCAACTTATGAAAGGAGCTTGCAACTACATGTTCAACTTCGCATACAACATGATGATGGTTATGATGTGCATGGCTATGGCTATGTGCATGTTCATGCGTGCCCAAAATTGCAGGCTGCCGTCATAACGATCTTTTTGAATTAATATAATCGATCTTAAGACCTGAAGGCTTGCAAGCTTTCAGGTCTTTCTTTTTTTAGATTGGAGTTGATATTTTTGATCGAGATCAGTCACCTTGGCAAGGTTTACAGTACATCCGAAACGGAGATCGTTGCTTTAAACGATATCAATCTCAACATCAGAGATGGTGAGATATTCGGTATCATCGGTCTTTCCGGAGCGGGAAAGAGCACACTCGTGCGCTGCATCAACCTCCTTGAAAGGCCGAGCTCCGGCGATGTGATAATCGACGGGCAGAGCCTCATGAAAATGAGCAGAAAAGAGCTTCTTAAGCTGAGAAGATCAATCGGAATGATCTTCCAGGGTTTCAATCTTCTTGAACAGAGGAATGTTATCGATAACATCTGCTTCCCGATGGAGATCGCAGGAATAAAGAGAAAGGAAGCGAAGGAAAGGGCGCAGGAGCTTTTAAAGCTCGTAGGTCTGGAAGACCGTGCCCAGTCCTATCCCTCTCAGCTGTCTGGTGGTCAGAAGCAGCGTGTAGCAATAGCAAGGGCATTGTCAACAAGCCCTAAATATCTCCTGTGCGATGAAGCGACATCCGCACTCGATCCCAATACCACCCGCCAGATACTCGATCTTCTCAAGGAGATAAACAGAGATCTGGGAGTCACGATAATAGTGATAACCCATGAAATGAAGGTTATAGACCGTATCTGCGACAGTGTTGCAGTCATAGATGCCAGCCGAATAGCGGAAGTCGGAAAAGTCAGTGACGTGTTCACTAATCCGCAGACTCAGATCGCAAGAGACCTGATAGTCCCCAAGGAGAGCAACTTCTTCGAGACAGAAGGCGGCAGGCGTGTAAGACTCACTTTTGACGGTGAAAAGAAGACTAATGAGCCTATCATCTCCAGGCTTGCCGTTGAATGCAGCACCACAGTAAACATCCTCTTTGCAGACACAAAGGTGTATGAAGGGGTTGGATATGGCCACATGGTCATAGAGCTTCCAAACGACGATGCGGAAGCGGAAAAAATATGCTCCTGGCTGACGGCCAACGGAGTTAAATGGAAGGAGGAGATATAAGCGATGTTTTCAGAAATGTTTTATAAGCTGTGGGCCAACGGCCTCATACAGAAGGGCATTTGGGAAACCGTATATATGACGTTCATTGCTTCCTTCTTTGCCTATCTCATCGGCCTTCCATTGGGTGTGATACTCAACATAACCGGTAAGGGCGGGATAAAGCCGATGCCGAAGCTCAACAGGATACTCGGCTTCGTGGTCAACTTCTTCAGAAGCATACCATTTATTATCCTGATGGTCGCAATGCTTCCGGTGGCCAAGTTCGTCGTCGGAACTGAGCTTGGCAACAAGGCTGTGATCGTGATGCTCGTTATCGCCGCAGCTCCGTATGTTGCACGCATGGTCGAAACTTCTTTAAAGGAAGTGAACGCCGGTGTGATTGAAGCTGCACAGTCTATGGGGGCAAACAACTTTGAGATAGTATCAAAGGTACTCATTCCCGAAGCAAAGCCTTCGCTGATAAGCGGGGCCGCAATTTCAATAGTAACTATTCTCAGCTATAGCGCAATGGCTGCAACGATCGGTGGAACCGGACTCGGCCAGATCGCTATAATATACGGTCACCAGAGAAGTAATGGTGACATAACCTGGATATGCGTCTTCCTTACGGTAATTATTGTACAGATAATTCAGGAAGCCGGAAACTATATATCACACAAAACAGATAAAAGGAGCAAATTATGAAAAAGACTATTTCTATCATTCTCGTTGCAGTTCTTTGCCTTGCAGCATTCACAGCATGCGGCAACACAAAAGCAGCCACTACAGCAGCATCTGCAACAGATAAGACCATAAAAATCGGCGCAAGCTCTACTCCTCATGCAGAGATCCTTGAAGCGGTCAAGGAAGCACTTGCAGCAGATGGCTACACGCTCGATATCGTCGTTTATGATGATTACATTCTCCCAAACAAGGGCCTTGCTGATGGCGAGCTCGACGCAAACTACTTCCAGCACACTCCTTACCTTAACAGCTACAATGCATCCAACGGCACTAACCTTGCCTCTGCAGCTCTCATACACTATGAACCATTCGGCCTTTACGGCAATGGTGTATCAGATCTCACTGCTCTTGCAGAAGGAACTACAATTATCATCCCCGCAGATGATTCCAACGAGACCCGCGCACTTCTCCTTCTCCAGCAGGAAGGTCTCATTAAGCTCCCTGATGATGCAACAGCGGAAAAGGGTATAAGCCATCTCGATATCGTAGATAATGGCGGATACAGCATTCAGCCTGTTCAGGCAGATACAGTTCCATCCATCTTCGCAAGCAGCGATAAGGGTACTCTCGCAGTTATAAACGGAAACTATGCCCTCCAGGCAGGACTCAAGGTAGCAGATGCTATCGCTATCGAGGATGCATCCGGTGACGCTGCCCAGACATATGCAAATATCATCGCAGTCCGCACAGGCGAAGAGAACAGCGAGAAGATCACAGCTCTCATTAATGCTCTTAAAACCGATGCAGTAAAGCAGTTCATCGCAGATAGCTACAACGGTGCAGTCGTTGCAATATTCTGATATACGATAGAAAAAGAACGAAAACCTTACAGATGAAATCCGGAATATAATACAGGAGTTTCTCCGCAGGGAAAGTCTGCCGCAGTCCCGGGTTCAGGACAACCGGTACGGAATTTGAGAAGCGGTAGATGCCCTATGAGCTGAGAAAGAAAATCAAGGTCTGCAGGAAGAATATTGCTGCCTGCAAGGTGCTGGTTGAAAACCGGGAAGACACGGTCGACTGCATGGATGACATAGCTGTGGATAACTTTCTGGAGGAATATATAAGCTGTTGCAGGGAGATTATAGAAGCTGCCGAGGGCGGTAGATATTAACGGTTTCCGGAAGGAAGCCGTTCTTTTTTGCTGCAAAAAGTGGGTTCTGTGTCAAATTATGCCGTTTTTGTGTCAGATTCTCTCTTCATAATTTGCCGATTTAAAGTATAATGAAGCTGAAGAAAGAAAACGTCAGATTCTTTGTCGAGAGGATATTGCAATGGAGTTGAAGGAATATGAATTCTTTCTTCAGGCAGGAGTGATGGGAAAGACGGATCCGGAAAACCTGGAACGGATACTCTCCCGGCTGAGGAAGGGATTCCCTGAGCACGGATGCGGTTTCTGCAGGAACGTGCAGAGGGATTGCGGAGCCGGGTGGACTGTAGGGACAGTTGAGGACTACTACGGCATAATGACCGAGCTTTCACTGGCATTTCCGCAGCAGGTCTTCGTGGCTGTCACGGACAGCACGGAAGGGAAGTTTTACGAATATTTCAGGCGGGGCGTAATGCTCGGAAGCACAATAGAGCTTGGTATTCAGGATATGACTGAAGACGACTGGGCATTTCTCGGAGAAAAAGTGGTATGAGCGCATACCGCTTTTTCTCACTCCTCACTGCCACGGATTTGCGGGATTCCGGGGTTGCACGTATAATTAAAGAGAGAATACTGTCATTCGGAGGTTATATAAATGCCGGGACTCGCAGAACTCTGCACAGCCGAGAACTATATCCGCAGCAACTGGTACAGCGACACATACAGGGCGGAGGTTGAAATCAACGGGAAATACTCCGTCAGGGACATACAGCACATAAGCATCCCCTTCGACACGGCCAGGGAGAAGGCCTACATGTCCAGGTTCGGTCTGGACAGGGAGGGAATGGACAGATTCTATCACGGGTTCGGAGTGAACCTGAAGCACGGATGGAAGGTTGAGGAGAAGCTGAAGTCCGCCTCGGACATGAAGATAGACCTTTCATCGCTATATCATGACAGGGCAACCGTCATCGGCAAGGAGGACGGCAGGGGCTCGGACATATTCATCGTATACGAAAAGTCCGAACCGTTTGTCGGGAGCAGCTTCATACAGCCCGAGGGCGCCACCCTGTACAACATTATAACGACAGCCATAAGGCTCATGCAGACTGCAAGGTCATACTCCGCCTGCGGAGTGCACCAGAACTGCTTCGACCTTGATTCCATATACGTGACGCCGTCCCAGGACGGCAAGTCGTTCGTCAGAAACGCGTTCTTCTGCGCGGCGGCGGGGGAGGGCGGCCTCCCGGAGCCCACCCCGGATATACAGCGGTACAGCTGCCCCGGCGTTGCCGGCGGGGAAAGGGAAGCGGACTTCAGCACGGACATGTATTCGGTTCTCTCGGTGATATGGGCCATGCTGAGCGGGAAGCACTACGGCACGGTGCCGGACCTGAACGCAAAGCCCGACAGCATATCTGCCGGGCTCGCAGATGCCATGCTGGACGCCATGAAGAAGGGCGAGAGCGAGTACAGGAAGCTAAACGAGCTGCTCAGAAAGGAGCTCGGCAGCAGAAAGGACCGTTACATATCCTTCGAACCACCTGCAGAGGGCATCATACGCTACATGCCTGAGGAGCACTACGGCGACAGATTCAAAGCCCCGGAGCCCGAGTACTACGGCGATGATATAGAGGTGGTGGACGACAGGCATGCCGGCACTGACAGGAGGAGGAAGCTGCTTGCAGGCGCCGCAATTGGTCTAGCGGCCGCGCTGACGGCGTTTTTCTCGGTACCCAGGATAATGTCAGCCATTAACGGCAGGAACGCGGGAATCAGCGATTACAGCGCAAATTTCGGCATCTATGTTCTGGATAACGCCGTGGTGGACAGGGACGGGCAGACATGCGAAGGCTATCTGCTTGATTCCGGCGGGAATATCCTGAAGAGCGACACGGGGGAGATCTGCTTCAGGAGCGGATACGCCTCCGAATACATCCGAATTGAGGGGATGACCATTGAGATAACGGACAGGAGGTTCACGACAGTTCCGCTCCTATCGGATTACGGGTACAGGAGCGATACAGTCCGGCTTGAGGATATCCGGGGAGCGGAGTATCTGGGAGAAAGCGGGGAGATAGCGGTACCTGCGGACCTGAATGACAGGGCCGGGCTGTACGAGGGTGCTGTTGTAACAGTACGTGATGATAGCGGGGAACATGCGGCCGCCGTCTCCGGAGACGGGAAGGACAGCGGGGACGGGAAGGTCATATACCCCCTGAGCGGAAGGGAACCCGCACTTACGGAAATCTATAACGGCAGCGCGGAGCAGCTTCAGGAGGCGTATGACAACGAGGCTGAGGCTGAAACGGCAGGGGAGAGGTTCCTCGGAGGGGAATGGGAATACAGCTGCGTGCTCACGGCTTCACCCGGGGACGCGGTTGAAAGAAAAATCCGCCTGTCATGGGACAGCACGGATGTGAGTGTTATGGCTGACGGGCAGAATATAGAAAGCGGAGATATACTTCAGATTGAGAGCGGGAAGGCGGATATCTCCATCAGAAGCAGGACGGAATGCAGCCTTGTTATGACTGCGGAAGGGGCTGTCTGCGGGCAGAGGACAGAGCTGGCGGTGGATTTCCCGAAGGGGACAAGGCAGCCGCCGCAGCCCGCAGTAATCCCGACTCCGCGGCCGGTGCCAACTCCGCAGCCCACTCCGACGCCGACCCCCACTCCTGCCCCAGTGAGCTATGTCCCGGTGTACTATCCGTCATGGACGGGAGGGACGCAGGAAACGGTTTCACCGCAGACGGGGTACTCCGAGCCTGCGGCGTTCACAGTAAGCACGACGTCAATGAGCCTCGGTATAGGAGAGAGCGGGACCGTAGTGACCTCCGGGGACGACGGCGGTATGATAATGGTCAGTTCCTCGGACTATTCGGTTGCAGGCGTGGATATAAGCAACGGTATGGACGGATGCTATACAATCACCGCTGTGGGGTACGGAACATGCACCGTAACGTTTACAGCGGGAAACCAGACCAGAACGGTTTCGGTCACTGTATTGTAAAATCCCTGCGGAAAAGGAGGGATTGATTTACGCCAACCTTGCCAAGCAGTATATGAACGCCCATGACGCCACGGTGCGCGAGTATACACTGCTGTCAAAGGGCATTGTTGACAAGGACTTCATCGGCAGATTCGTAGGATGAACAGCTGCGTATACACCGGCGAAATGGTTTATTCGGACTGTTTCGGAGCCGTGAAAGCTGCCGTCAGACAGAGGCAAGTGTGCAGAATGCGGCAAATCTAGGCAGTCAAAAGCAGACTGCAAGCATACGAATGCGGGGAAATTGCATTTCAGTTGATCAGCATTGTGAAAGCCCCCGGCACTTTATTAGTGCCGGGGGCATTATTATAAGTTTCGCTGGCGTTTCCTGCAGATGCGTGAAATTGAACGCCTTGTCAGGACCGGGTTATTTCAATACAAGCGTGCTTTCAGAAATAGTGCCGACCTCCGCGACGAAATCATCAATAGCAGTATCTACGCTTCCGCTGATTGGATTGCCTTCACTGTCGGAAATTATACGCCCTTCCTCAAGCAGCTGCTCATAGAAGCCTTCGTTCAGTGCGGCTTTGGATATCGCAACAACATAGGTGCTTTCTGAATTGTTATCTATCTTTACGCCCTCACGCATGACTGCGGCAAAGTCGTATTTAAGCTCTTCGTTCTTCTCTTCTGTTCCCTTATCCGGATCAGCAGGAATAGTATGGTTATAAACATACCCGGTATCAATCAGCGATGAAAGTTCTTTTCCGGTCAGTATCGCCGCAATCGGGTTTTCAGATTGCTGGTTTACAAGTGTACGTGAACGTATCGCTTCATAATCACCGCTATACAGTTTCGACTGCGCAACCGGCAGCTGAACAGCTCTTGGGATAGTTGAGAGATTTGCATCAGTTACATATGCGCACAGCGAGACGTCTACGCTGTCAGGAATCATAGAATCAAGTGAACGGGCACCTGCAACTGCTATCAGCTTCGCAACACCGTCATACCCGAGATTGTTCTCAACAGTACCTAAGCTTCTGATCTGGGAATTCAGCGCCGCCGTATTTCGGTCATCAAGCATTTTAAGGATTTCCTGCATTGTTGCGGAATCATCTTTTAAATACCTGTTAACCAGTTCTCCCGTATCAACAACCGAATCGGCATCAAAGAAATTATAAAACCAGGGCATAATATATCCTTCCTGGATTTCGTTCTTATATGCCGCGTACAGTCTGCTGTCATCTATTTCAAAGTCCTTGGTAGCCAGATAACCGTCCGGTACGCTTTTTGTGAAAATCTGTCCCGCCTCATTTGTGGTAAGACAGTCAAGCACACGGATGGCTTTAGTCAGCTTTTCAGCTTCCTGGTTCTCTCCCAGTTTCCTGTCGAGAGCCAGATACATGTTGTTGTAAATTACGAAGTTGTTGTTTGACCCATCCTCCGATATGAACGGCATGGACGCCCACTCATCACAGAGAGTTACACCTTCCACCTCGTTGCCGTTTTCATCCATGAGCGGTCCTTCGTATTTGCCGGTCTGATTCAGGATATCAAAGCAGAACAGACATCTGGTTGATGCCGCAGCGGATGACGCATTCCAGTCTGTATCATAGAATCTGCCGAACAGGCCGGCATCATGCCACTTTTCAAAATATCCGCAGGCTTGTGCAAATTCATCGATACCGGCTTCACCTGCCTGCCATTTGTCAAACCACTCCCGGCCTTTTATTGTGGAAGTAAACTGAGTGGCCATTATATTCTGCAGATAATTAAAACCGTGCCCGGTCGCAACACCGGCGGATAGGGAAAAATTAATGCCCGCTTCATCGGCCTTCTCTTTGAGAGCAACCATATCATCAAAGGTCTCCGGCAATTCCCAGCCCATTTCTTCAAGCAGCGTTTTGTTATATCCGATACCGATCAGGCGGGATGTAAACGGCAGTTGATAAACCGCGCCATCGATACTTGCGGAAGAGATAGCGTAGTTTTTGAAGCTGTCCATCAGGTTGGAAACGGCAGCCAGATCAAGGAATGCGCCCTCTTGATATGCCTTGGGTGTTTCAGAAGCCGTAATCATTATGTCCGCCGGAAGGTCTGCATTTTTAATACAGTTGATGGCATAATTTGAAGTGTCCAAAGCGTTCGTATAAACAAACTGGACATCAACGCCTGTAGTATTGAAAATATATTCCTTCAGTTCATCGTAATATGTCCCTCCGCCGTTACCAAGACCGACATACATGGTGAGCGGAGATTTATCCTGTGCAAGTTCCTTCTGTCCGCAGGCGCATATGGAAAACAACATAACACAGGCTATAGCAGCACAAATAATTTTTTTCAGCAAACTCATTGCTGTTCTCCTTTGGATTCGCAGTAATAGTGAGAAACAACCTTTGTAAGTTCAACCAGGTTGATAGGTTTAGATAAGTGGGCATTCATGCCGGCTTCCTTACTTGCTCTGATATCATCTTCAAAAGCATTGGCCGTCATTGCAATGATGGGAACAGTACCGGCGTCGGTTCTTTCAAGCGCTCGTATCGTCCTTGTCGCTGTATGTCCGTCCATTACCGGCATCTGGATATCCATCAGAATAACGTCAAATGTTCCCGCCGGATTGTTTTTGAACATCTCCACCGCTTTTTCACCGTCTACAGCCTCTGTGATAAGGGCACCCTCGCTCTCAAGTATTTCAGCGGCAATCTCCCGGTTAAGCTCGTTGTCCTCAACCAGCAGAATCTTGATGCCTTTGAGATTCGTTTGAGTGTTGTCTTCTGCAAGTACTGCAGATGCGGAATGCTCTGTATCTATCTGCAGCGGAATGTCTATGGTGAATTTGGACCATTTTCCGTATTCACTTTCTGCTGTTATCTCACCGCCCATAAGATCAACGAAGCTCTTGGTGATGGCCATGCCAAGCCCGGTTCCTTTATAGTTGGTGCGTACCGCCGAGTCGGCCTGTGAAAACGCATCCCAGATATGCTCCAGGAATTCAGGCTTCATACCGATTCCTGTATCTGACAGTTCCATATGCACCATGGAATATCCATCTTTATCACACGGCCTTTCGCAGGCATACAGCTTTATGCTGCCGCCGTCGGGAGTGAATTTGACCGAGTTTCCGAGAATGTTAATCAGTATCTGGCGCATGTGAAGCTCGTCACCTAACAGATACGGATTTTCGAAATTATCATAGTCTGTTTCAAATTTCAAATCCCTGTCATCAAGCTGTCCCTTCACAATGGAAACACAGTTGGCAAAGACCGTGCGGATATCAACAGGGCTGTTCGTGATTTCGGTCTTTCCGGATTCAATACGGCTCATATCAAGCACATCGTTTATCAGGGAAAGCAGATGGTGTGACGCACCGTTGATTTTATTAAGACAGTCCTCTACTTTGGGAGGAATATTCTTTTCCTTTAATGCAATTGCGGTCATTCCCACAATTCCGTTTATTGGAGTGCGGATGTCATGAGACATGTTTGAAAGGAATGTGGACTTCGCCATCGAGGCATCCGCAGCGGCAGTAGCGGCCTGGTTGAGAGCGATATTGATTTTTTCCTGTTCCTGCAGCTGTTCACGCTCCTTGGTTATACGCAGGGAATAGAACACAATCAGAATACCGAGAACGCAAATCGCCGCGGAAATTACAAACACTCTGGTCATAAGATTTTTCATGCCATGGGAATACATCGTTGAAATATCAGCACCCCGCGCCAGAAAAGCCAGATGCCAGTTGTTGTGACTTAAGGAGGTGACCCCGCTATAATACTCCTCACCGTTGTTAATGAAGCTCAGAGATATTGTCTCACCGGCTTTTGCCTTAGCAACCAGCACTTCCGCATTCTCCCCGTACTGCAGATCTTTGCTGTTGTTTTCTATTTTCTTAAAAAAGTTTGAACCTTCCTTTAACTGGCCCAACTGCAGATCACGCCCCAGCGTCAAGCCGGTTTCATCCAGGACGAATCTGTTGCTGCTCGATGGAAAAGCGTCAAATGCCATGTCCAGAACGGAATTCATCTTCCACAAAACGGCACAATATTCGATGGAGACGGGATTACCGTTATAGAAGGTCTCAACCGGTTCGCTCAGGCGTCTGCGGTAAATAAACTGATCACCTTCGTCAATATGATTTGTCAGTGTCGAGATGTACAGCTCTTCATCGGAGGATGTGCTATAATAATATTCGGTTGCGCTGATTTTGCCGATGCATCCGTCGGACACGTAGTACTTGCCGTTTGAGTCAATCAGCATGAAACGGTTGCGCTCTATTGTCATCAGACTCAGCGTATGCTCTATGAAGTCATTCAGGTCCTTTTCTTTTGGAAGGTTCTCTTCCGTAACATTGGCCAGGAGCTGAGAGTATTCGGACATGTTGTCAAAGCTTGAATCAAGCACCTTGGCTGACGTCGTCAGAAGGCCCTCCACATATGCTTCGCGCTCGCTGTATACCATTTTCCTGATGGATGTGATAATGGAAACAGCCAGCACTATTATTATAATAACAGCGATTAGAGTTGCTGTTATCGATATTGAGCGCTTTACGGTGTTTGCTTTTCTCATGTTATCGGTTCTTCCTTTTGTGCAGTAGCCATTGTGCTTATGTGAACATGTACTCATGAACACAGTATAGTGCTATTCGCTCTTTCCGTCAATGAAAACCATCGCATTCCAAGGTTTTTTTGGCATAAATTAAACAGCACCGGAATCACTCCGTCTCCGCTATTATTCACTGAACAAGAAAAAAATATAGGATGCAGGCAAAATCACGATGTTTTGCGATGCATCCGTTTATTTATTCTTCTCCTCGTCCATCTGGGACGAGTATTTTTTACCCACCTTGACGGAGGACTTCAGCGCGGAGCCGCGTACTATTGCGCCCGTGCTGTATTTTTTCCGGATTTCGTCAACGGACCGGTCAAGATTCCTTGCCTTCTCAAAGTCCTCACCCGTGTCAAACAGGGACAGCTGGGTGACATTTTCCTTCGTCAGTTCCGTCAGCGACACGCCGAGGAGCCTGAGCGGGGTCTTCCTGTCCCAAAGCTCCGTGAACAGCTGCATTGAGATATCGAAAACCTCGGAAGTTATGTCCGTGGGATGGTCCAGCTTCCGCTGGTGGGAACGGTCCCTGAAATCATCCGAGCGTATGGTTACGCCTATGCAGTACGTGTACATTCCGTCCCTGCGCATCCGGGAGGCCACGCTGTCCACAAGCTCCAGAAGGATTTCCTTTGCGGTCTGCGTGTCCGTCACATTGTCCTCCAGCGTGACGGAAATGCTGTAGCCCTTCGCCTCAGCCCTTTCAGCGGAGACGGGGGAGTCGTCCAGACCGTTGGCGGAACGGTGAAGCTGGTAGCCCTGCTTCATGCCGAGGATGGACTGCACATACTCGCTGGTGCAGCGGGCCAGATCCCCGACCGTCCTGATCCCCTTGGAGTTCAGCTTTGCCGCAGTGTTCTTACCGACCCCGAAAAGATCGGACACCGGCAGAGGCCACAGCTTCTCCGGGACATCCTCAGCCATTAGCACATGGACCTTGTCCGGCTTTTCAAAATCACTTGCCACCTTGGCCAGCAGCTTATTCGGCCCCACACCTATGTTCACGGTGAAGCCCAGCTCATCACGGATCCTGTCCTTAAGCTCATATGCCGCCTTCACCGGGTCAGGATACATATACTCGGTACCGGTCATGTCGAGGAAGCATTCGTCAATGGAAAACTGCTCCACCGCCGGCGCAAACTCCCTGCAGATTCCTATAAATGCCTTTGAGCAGCGGGTGTAGAGATGGAAATCCGGCTTTGCCAGAACAAGCGCCGGGCATTTCCTCAACGCCATGGCCACAGGTTCCCCCGTGTTTATATGATACTTCTTTGCAGGGATTGACTTCGCCAGTATGACCCCTGTGCGCTTGTCCCTGTCTCCGCCTATGGCAGACGGAATCAGGCGCAGGTCTTCTCCGCCCTCGGATACCCGCCTCGCGGCCTCCCAGGACAGAAACGCACTGTTAACATCAACGTGGAAAACAAGTCTCTGCATTATATGTATTCCTTCCGGGTATTCTGTCTATAACGGCAGCTGCTCTGCCATTGCACGCTTTCTCACGTAAGAGAGCAGCTCCGAGCCTCTGACTGCCTCCTCAATACCCTCGTCGAGAAGTTTTCTGTACTCCTCCCAGGATATCTCCTCGCCGCCCATGCTTGCAAGATGGTCGGTATGGAACTGGCAGTCAATCATCAGAAAGCCTTCAGCACTGAGCTTCTCGGCCAGCTTTATAAGTGCAATCTTCGAGCCGTTCTCCGCGCTGGAGTACATGCTCTCACCGAAGAAGCACTTTCCTATGACCACGCCGTACAGGCCTCCGGCCCTTTCGCCGTCTATGTACGATTCGACGCTCATTGCGTATCCCATCCGGTTCAGCATCTTGTAGGCAGATTCCATGGCGTCGGTTATCCAAGTGCCCTCGTTGAACTCACGGGTAACCCTGCATCTGTGGATGGTGTCAGCGAAGTCCCCGTTCACGGTCGCGGAGACGTCGTGAAGCCGCATGAACTTTTTCATGGACTTTGAGACATGTATGTTCTCCGGTCTTATGATGAACCTTATATGCGGGCACCACCATCTTATAGGCATACCCTCGTTGTACCACGGGAATATCCCGTTCATGTACGCGTTGAGGAGCCGGTCCGTGCGCAGGGTGCCGCCGCTAGCGAGAAGCCCGTTGTGCAGTGCGTATTCCGGGGGAGGGAAGGCCACCCCGTCACGCCTGAGCTGGACTATGTACGGAAAGCGCTTAGACATTGTCCGTTCCGTCCTCCGCCCTGCCGAATATAACCCTGAAGCTGCCGTCTTCGGCAGTCAGCAGGCAGTCTCCGCCGTTCTTCAGTGAACCGAACAGTATCTCGTCCACCAGCAGAGGCTTTATATCGTTACCAATGACCCTGTCAAGCTCCCTTGCACCGTATTCCTTGCTGGTGCCTTTCTCCTTCAGGAGCGCAACGGCTTCGGGGGTATGGCTGAGACGGATGCTCTTCTGACTGAGAAGCTCCTCCATCTCGCCAAGCTTCTTCACGGCAATCCTTTCAGCCATGTCGTCGTCAAGATTGTTGAAGATCACGGTTGCAGTCAGGCGGTTGCGGAATTCGGGCTGGAAGGCGTTCTTCACCTCCTCGAGGAGGGTGTCCGAGGTTGTATCCACGGACCGGAAGCCCACGCCCATCTTGCCGAGGCGCGAGGCGCCTATGTTTGAGGTCATTATGAGTATGACATGGCGGAAATCCGCCTTGCGGCCCTGGTTGTCAGTCAGCGTCGCGTAGTCCATTATCTGGAGAAGGGTGTTGAAGATGCTCGGATGCGCCTTCTCAATCTCGTCGAGAAGCAGAACACAGGTCGGGTTCTTCCGGATCTCCTCGGTCAGAAGACCGCCCTCCTCATAGCCGACATAGCCGGCGGGGGAGCCGATGAGCTTTGCCACGGAATGCTTCTCACCGTACTCGCTCATATCAAAGCGGACCATCTTCACGCCAAGCTCGGAGGCAAGGGTGCGGGCAATCTCGGTCTTTCCCACGCCCGTGGGACCCACGAACAGCAGGCTTGCAAGGGGCTTGTCCTCGCCCTTGAGCCCCGCACGTGAGAACTTGACGGCGTTGACCACCTGCGAGACGGCCCTGTCCTGGCCGAAGATCTTCGAGAGCATGCGCTTCTCCAGCGTTGCAAGGGCCTCGGACTCGTCGGATTCGACCGTCTGCTTCGGTATATTGCATATATTCGTCAGTATCTCGTCTATGAGACTGCAGTCCACCACCTGCTTCTTCTTTCCGGGGAGCGGGTGGATCTTTCTGTACGCGCCGGCCTCATCCATAAGGTCGATGGCCTTGTCCGGGAGATAGCGCTCGTTTATGTACTTCGCGCTCATGTCCACGGCGTGCTCGAGCACACCCTTGCCGTATACCACGCCATGGTAGTCCTCGTACTTTTTGCGGAGACCCTTGAGAATCTCAACGGACTCCTCAACTGACGGCTCGCATATCTCTATGTTCTGGAAGCGCCTCACAAGGCTTTTGCTCTTCTCGAAGTGCTTCTTGTACTCGTCGTAGGTAGTTGCCCCTATGAATCTCACATGACCCTGAGAAAGGTAGGGCTTGAGCAGGTTCGCGGCGTCCATTGCGCCCTCGCCCGTGGCTCCGGCACCGAGGAGGGTGTGTATCTCGTCGATGAAGACGATGGGTTTGTCCTCCTTGGATATCCTGTCCATAACCTGCCTGACGCGCTTCTCAAAGTTGCCGCGGTACTGGGTTCCTGCAAGCAGGCCGCCCAGGTCAAGCGCGAACACCCTGGAGCCCTTCAGTGCATCGGGAACGTCACCGTCTACGATGCGCTGCACGAGTCCGTAGGTGATGGCCGTCTTGCCCACGCCGGGTTCGCCTATGTGCAGGGGGTTGTTCTTGTCCCTGCGGCAGAGCACCTGTATCGTGCGCTCTAGCTCCTTCTCACGGCCTATGAGGGGATTGACGTCCACCAGGGTGTCGTTGAGGCAGGGTGCAATTCCGCTGAGCGCGGCAGGGGAGAGCCCGCCGTCGTCTCCCATGTCGAAGCCGGTACGGACATTCTCATCGGGCTCCTCGGGGGTGCTCCCGGTTGTCGGGGAGCTCAGCTCCGAAAGGATTGAGGCCTCGTCCACATCCTGCTTTACCATGAAGTACACCGCATAGCTCTCGGGAAGCATATACAGCCCCTTCACCACGTGACGGAGTTCGACCGCGTCCTTGCCTGCAGCCATTGCGGCAAGCTGGGAGGACCTAAGCGCGGCGGTCAGGCCGTCGGAGGCGGCAGGCACCTCATGGACGGCCCTTGTCGGCACGTAGGTCTTAAGGTAGTCCTCAAGGTCCGCCTCAAGGGTCTTTATATCCCCGCCGCACTCAAAGAAGGCGGCGGAAAACTCTGAATCGCTGCACATTGCGAGCAGAAGCAGCTCGGGGGTGAGAAACGCGTAATGGCGCACTGCGTCAAGGACAGACATGCTGTCCAGAATCTTTGTAACACGCTCGGAATAAACCATGGATATCTACTTATGCCTCCTCAACGGTGATCTTCAGCGGGTAGCTTTGGGACCTTGCCCTGCGCGTCGCCTCACTGGCGGACGAATGGGCGAGGTCATAGGGGAGACATGCGGCGACCGCCATACCCTTGGTATGCACGGCCATCATGATACTCTCGGCCTCTGCTTCGGATTTGTGGAATATTGAAATAAGGATCTGGACGACGAACTGCATGGGTGTGAAGTCGTCGTTGTGGAAAACCACGTTGTACTTTTTAGGTTCCTGCAGGTCGGTCTTAGTCTGCTGCAGGGTGGAACTCTGTGTTGCCATTGTATCCCTCCTTCGGAAAGAATGAACGGGTCAGATGAGGCTCTCCATCTCGTCGAGGAGCTCATCGAACAGCTTCAGGGCGGAGTTTACGGGCTCCGGGCTGCCCATATCCACGCCTGCAATCCTGAGCAGGGATATGGGGTCGGTGCTGCAGCCGCCGGAGAGGAATCTCTTGTAGTCCTCCACCGCCGGGGCACCCTCCCGGATGATTCTGTTGGATATTGCTACGGCTGCGGAAAAGCCGGTTGCATACTGGTACACATAGTAGTTGTAGAAGAAATGCGGGATTCTTGCCCATTCCAGGGCTATGTCCTCATCGCACACGATATCCGGGCCGTAGTACAGCCTGTTGAGCTCAAGATACCTGTCACAGAGCGCCTCTGCGGTCAGGGTCTCACTGTTCTCTGCCATCCTGCCCATCTCAAGCTCGAACTCTGCGAACATGGTCTGGCGGTACAGGGTGCCGCGGAACTGCTCAAGGAAGTGGTTTATGAGATAGGCGCGCTCCCTGCGGTCCTCTGTTTTATCCAGGAGATAGCGCATGAGCAGGATCTCGTTGCAGGTCGACGCGACCTCCGCGACGAAAATGACGTAGCTTGAGGTGCAGACGGGCTGGTTTTTGCCGCTGTAATAGGTGTGGAGCGCGTGCCCCATCTCGTGGGCGATGGTGAACATGCTGTCCAGATTGTCTTTGTGGTTGAGCAGAACGTAGGGATGCGGCTCAGCCTCGCCTGAGGAATAGGCTCCGCTGCGCTTGCCGGTGTTCTCATACACGTCGATCCAGCGGCTGCTGAAGCCCTCACGGAGTATATCCAGATAGTCGGAACCGAGAATACCCAGTGCCTCAAGCACCGTGTCTCTGGCCTCCTCATAGGGGATGACCTTCTGGGCATTCTCCACGATGGGCGTATAGAGGTCGTACATGTGCAGCTCGTCGAGCTTCAGGGCCTTCTTCCTGAGCGATACATACCTGTACATCTTGTCCATGTTGGCGTGGACCGCGTCAATGAGACCGGTGTAGACCTCAACCGGAATCTCGGTACTGAAGAGTGCCGCCTCAAGCGTTGAGGGGTATCTGCGTATATCCGAGAAGAACCTGAGCTGCTTGAACTGCCCGTTGAGGGTTGCGGCAACGGTGTTTCTGAACTCGCCGTAGCGTGAATAGCATGTTCTGAACGCGTTTTCACGCAGTGTGCGGTCGCTGCTTTCCATGAGAAGGGTGTATGTTCCCGCAGTCAGGGTATGCATTTCACCGCTGCTGTCGGCCACGTCGGGGAAACGCAGGTCCGCGTTGCGGAACTTGTCCGCCACATCGGAGGGGATTTCACCGATCTCACCGGCCGCGGCAAGTATGCCCTCCTCGCCGGCGGAGAGAATATGCTCCTTTTTGCGGCGTACCAGGTATATTATGCGCCTGTATGTCTCAAGCTCCGGGCATCCGGCGTAGAAGGAGCTGACGGTCTCATCGTCAAGGGCGGTAATCTCGGGAGCGGCGAATGCATCGGCCGCGTTCAGGCTTGTGTACAGGCTTAGAGCCTTCCCGGTCATGTCGGTGTAGAAGCCGTTTGCGGTGTCCTGGTCGTGCTTTCTGGCAGCGTAGTTGTACAGCCTTGAGATTCTGACGCCTGTCTCGTCACTGAGCTTGAAGTAGTCCAGAAGGGCTGAGGCGCTGTCGCCGAGGTGACCGCTGAAGGCGGACAGCTTTCCGGGATATGCCTGCAGGGCTTCATATTCCGCTGTCCAAGCATCGTCGGTGGGGAACAGGTCCTCAAGCCTCCAGGTATATTCTTCGGGGATCTCGCTGCGTTCGGGGATTCTTTTCTCTTCCATGGTCAGTCCTCGCTTTCTCCCGGCTCAATGTATCTGATATTAACGCTTACATCCTCGTCGTCGATGGTTATTATGCCGTAGCTAGGGGAGGGGCAGCTTTTGCAGGTGCCGGGATTCATAACGGTGAATCCGATGGTCTCCTCGATGAGCGGTCTGTGGGTATGACCGAAAAGCACCACGTCCGCGCTGTTCTCGATTGCCGCTGCAGCCATTTCGGCGGAGATAGTGTCCCGTTTTGCCCGGTGCTCGTTGCCGTGGACCAGGAAGAAGATCAGGCCTTCAAGCTCAAAGCAGAGCATTGCGGGCGAGGATGAGAACCTGTCACAGTTGCCGCGCACGTTCCTGATGGGGATGTCAGGGTATTTCTGCCTGACGGTCTCCAGATCGGTCTCGCCATCGCCCAGATGGAATATGATATCCGGCTTTTCAAGGGTTATGGCTGTGAGCATATTCTTTGAATTGCCGTGTGTGTCCGAAAATACCGCTATCTTTGTCATATGTCTTGTACTCCTGTAAATACAGTTCAGTGCTGTTTCTGTTTAACTAATATATGATACCACAAACGTGGAGATAATGAAATAAAACATATCTTGAACAAAAAAGCAATCCCCCTGGAAGAATAATAAATCGGCCAACATTTCTGTTGACCGATTTACATGATAGTTGAAGTACTTAATTAATAGTCATGTATAGTCTTGCTCTTTTTGAGCAGTAAAGCCTCATCCAAGTCTGTCGTATAGAAATCATACTCGAAGTGATTGTTGTCCTCCATTATCATGTGATCAGGCTGATTCTTAAACTTGAAATGCAGGCCATATGACCAAGTATCTCCGCCGTCATGATACGTAATGATCAAAACATCGTTCAGATTACCAGACTCAATTCTTAACCTGTCGCAAGAAGTATCGCCATTACCGTCTGTGAACCAGTATACATAGCCATCGTCAAAGTCAATGATATAGTAAACATCATAGGAACCGCTCTTCTTATACGAGTACACTCCGGAATTTCCGTTCTTAACGGTTGCTTTGGTGTTGGTTGAATAACTGACGGTACCAGATTTTTTTTCTGGGGGTGGAGTTTCAGGAGCAGGAGTAATTGTAGGTGCTGGAGTTTCAGGAACAGAAGTTGTTTCCTGCGGCGAAGGCTCAGAAACAGATGTGTGTGGGCCAATCGTAATTGAATTAATTATTTTATCGAAATCACTGAAGTATGTGTAGTCAGTGTTATTAGTCTCCATCAAATATATATATACCCAGCATCTATCAGATTCAGATGGATAAAGCAGACATTTTGCTTTTCCATTGAGATTGTCTTGTACAAAGTTAAAGCGATAGATGAAACCCTTTATCACTCCGTTGTCAAATACTTCTGAAGAAGCTTCACTATAAGAAGCAAACGCAGAAGCAAATACTTTAACAGCAGAACCATTGTCATTTACAGCTTTTAAAGTATCGAAGTTGACGGTGACGTTATCATTATTAACATTAAGAGAGCGAATTTCCAACACGGCAGCTTTGCCTGATGATTCAGCAGAGGCATCATATAAGTCGCTACTAGATTTGGATGTTTTCCAATAATCAGGAATAGAAAAATTACTACTCCCGACGGTTATTGTGGTGTTGGTACTTTCCGAAAAACCGTCTTTTACTTGTTTGGCCTGCGTTTGAATGTCACTCAAATAACCAGACACACTTTTGTATTTATATTGGTCGTTTTCAAGAACAAATGCGACGAAAGATTTACTCTTCCAATAGTTGCTGTTCTGAGGATCTTTTGTTGTAATAGTAAAGGAGGTATGCTCGGCATCTGTCCAAGCAAAATCGGTATCGGAGCTTTTAGTGTCGATAACACACCAATCCCATGAATATATAAACGATTCCCAGGAGAAAGAACTTGATCTATACCAGCATTCAATTTTGATTAAAGATTCAGTTAAGGGAATTGCCCGATACATGTGCCAATCGTCATTCGTATATGAATAGCACGCGATAGTTTCATTATAATCGGATCCTTTAAAGACATTACTGTCACTAATGTTGATGGTGAAAATGTGTGAAGCAGCTTTTTTTAACCGGCTATTATTTTCATCACGAAATACCATGGAAAAAGCGGTATGTTCGGCATCTATCCATTCAAATCCATTCGCGGCGTCATTAATCTTAAAGCTACCGATATCCTCACTGAATGATGCTTTTCTATTAGAGGATAATGATTTGTCCCAGTGCTCAATCTTAATAATTGAATCCGAAATTGCAGTTGCAATATATACATCCCATTCATCACTCATGAATGCATACTGGGAGCCTTTAATAATGGTATTGTTGGTGGGTTTAGGAACGGCCTCAGTTGGTACTACTTTTTCTATACCTATATTTACATCCGAAGAGGTGTCTTTACTTGAACTGCTATCATTCAGGAAACCAATTACTATTATTAGGGCTATGATTAAACCTACTGCGGAAATTATTAGAACAATTTTTCTAGTTTGTTTTTTGGCTTTGTATTTCTTTGAACTGCTATATGTGCGTGATGCGGTTGGACGAGTTCTGTAATCCGAGAAAACTTCTTTATCAGCAACATTTCCATAGCGGTTGGAAGAATAATCATTAAACTTAGTTCTACGGATTGAGGGCTCACTTTCGCTCGTTGCAGTCGCTGGGCTGATATCAGTTTTTGCTCCGCAATTTGAACAGAACTTAACTCCCTCTGCAAGCGCAGCACCACATTCCCGGCAGAACCTCTTCTTTTCAATTTTTGCTCCGCATTCCCTGCAGAATGACACACCTGAAGCTAATTCGGCTCCACATTTAGGGCATTTCATTTTCGTCTCCATTATCTACCGTGATATGTGATTGTGATAGGAACATCGGGGTAGTATACTTTGCCACCTGACATTAGCTTTACCCCATTGACTGTAATAGACTCAATTCTTCCGGGCTTTTGAAACAAACCTAATGTTACATCATGGAGATTAATGCAATTTACATTGCTGAAGCCGGCACTAAGCAGCGTGTTTTCGACTTCTCCATAGTTTTTCTCATCGTAGGGGAAAACGCTCTTTGGAAAACGAACTCCGCCGTTGCGCATAATTACTCTATCATTCTCTTTTTCAGGTATAAGCTTGAAAAGCAAATATCCCCCTCCACCAATTACCGGGCCACCGAGATAAAACAGCATTAAGAAGCCCGTCGAGAAGTCATCTGCAACGGTCATTTTATATATACATATTGCCAAAATAATAGTAGATAGAACTAGCCATATGATGGTAAGGGCTTTTTTAAGGCCATTACCCTGTTCTGATTGTCTTTCAGCCATGTCTAATTCACGCATACGAACCATGCGGTCGGTTTCTGCTTGTTTTATTCCAGCCTCATCTGCTTATGTGTGATAAAGAAGCAATAGAAGTGCAAAAAATTTTGCCGTTCCTATC
>R28__coassemble_298_pt1 | contig 23083 bp, 20 predicted proteins | sample R28__metabat2_high_PE_003 | metagenome-assembled genome bin R28
ACATTACAATTGTATTTTGGCGGAATTACCTATATAATCTATTGTAAAGATAATTATTCGGGCAAAGAGGTTGTTATGGAGTACAGATTGTGTGTCCCCTGCCTGCTCGGTCTTGAGGGACCCATAAGCGACGAGCTTCGCCGCCTTGATATGAAGGATGTGGCTTCCGAAAACGGAAGGGTGTATTTTTCGGGAGACGGTTCTGCGCTTGCCAGGGCAAACATCTCCCTGCGCTGCGCTGAGCGTGTTCTTGTGGAGGTCGGCAGCTTTGAGGCTAGGAGCTTTGACGAGCTGTTTGAAAAGACAAAGTCCCTCCCCTGGGAGAATTACATACCGAAGGACGGAGCCTTTCCCGTTAAGGGCTACTGCCTGAACTCTACGCTCATGTCCGTGCCGGACTGCCAGAAGATAATCAAGAAGGCTGTGGTGGAACGGATGAAGCAGAAGTACCGCATAGAGTGGTTTCAGGAGACGGGCGCACTGTATCAGATTCAGTTCTCGGTAATGAAGGACCGCGTGTCTGTGTGTATTGATACATCGGGGGACGGGCTGCACAAGCGCGGATACCGCCCCGCACACAATGCGGCTCCCTTGAAGGAGACCATGGCGGCGGCTCTGGTTATGCTCTCAAGATACAGGGGCAGAGATGACTTCTGCGACCCGTTCTGCGGAAGCGGAACCATCCCCATTGAAGCGGCGCTTATTGCAAAGAACCGGGCTCCGGGCTTGAACCGCAGCTTTTCCGCCTGCGCATGGGAGAGCATTCCCAAGCGAGTCTGGGACGAGGCGCGGGAGGAAGCCCGTGCAAAGGAGTATAACGGCAATTACAATATTATAGGCTCGGACATTGACCCCAACGCGATAAAGATTGCGGAGGAGAACGCCCGCCGAGCAGGCGTGGACGGCATCATACGCTTTGAGCTGGCCGATGCCATGGAATTTAACAGGAAGACCGAAAGCGGAACAATTGTGACCAACCCGCCATACGGCGAGCGCATCATGGAAAAGGAGGAGGCCGAGAGGCTGTATCAGGGCTTCGGAAAGGCCTGGGCGGCCACGGAGAACTGGAAGCTCTATCTTCTCTCCTCCCACACGGAGTTTGAGCGCACATTCGGCAGGCAGGCGGACAAAAAGCGCAAGCTGTACAACGGCATGATTAAATGCGATCTGTTTATGTATTTTAAGTAGGAGGTACCGTAATGAAGCATCTCTTTATAGTAAACCCGGTAGCCGGCGGGTCAGACAAAACCGAGCAGCTGAAGGTTCAGTTGAAGAAAGCCTTTGCCGGGCGCGAGGGCGAGGAATATGAGATATATGTGACCACTGAGCCTATGGATGCCGCAAGGGAGGTAAAAAGCAGGGCCATCACCGGGGAGGAATACAGGATATACGCCTGCGGCGGTGACGGCACATTCAACGAGGTGGTATGCGGAGCTGCGGGCTTCAGCAACATTGCAGTCTGCCCTCTCCCAACAGGCACGGGAAATGACTTCTGCCGCATGTTCGGGGATGAGAAGGACCTTTACCGCGACATCGACCTCCTGATTGACGGCACTATACGCCCGATTGACCTGATAGAGTGCAACGGGAGATACAGCGCGAACCTCTGCTCCGTGGGCGTTGATGCGCGAATCGGCTGCAATGTGCACAACTACACCCATCTGCCGTTTCTGGGCGGCTCGGGAGCTTACGTGGCATCCTGCATCGTTGAGGTGTTCAAGGGCATAAGCACCAGAATGAAGATAAAGTGCGGGGATTATTCAGTTGACGCTCCGATTTCCCTCTGCTGCGTGTGCAACGGAAGATACTACGGAGGCGGCTTCAACCCCTCGCTGACCGCCATGCCTGACGACGGCGAGCTGGATATATTCATTGCCAAAGGCATGCATCTGCCCGCTCTTGCCATGAATATTGGCAAATACGCCTCAGGGCGCTCGGATGAGATATCCAAGTGGATTACACACCTGAAGGGCACGGAGCTCAGCATAGAGCTTGAAAAACCCGACGTCGTGAACATAGACGGCGAGGCAATCACCGCAAAGAAGATTAACATGCGTCTCATCCCGGGGGCGCTGAACCTCGTAATCCCGAAGGGCATGAAGTTCTTCGATGGAGCGGAAGCATAATTAAAGATACCGTATATAAAAAGCAATCCGGTCGCCTATCAGCGGCCGGATTTATTCGTTCAGGCTGTCTCCAGAAATTCGGAAGGATGTTTTTTGTATGTTGCCAGGCTTACGGTGACCAAAGCAACCGCACAGGCGATGGCCCCTGGCACTGTGGGACCGAGTCCGAAGGGATTTCCGCAGAGCTTCCAGCCCACGCAGACAACGAAGCCGGCAATCATAGCAGATATAATACCTGCCTTTGTAGCCTTTTTCCAGAACAGGGCCGCAAATGCGGGCAGTCCTGCAGCGGCTGCATAGAAGCTCCAGGCAAACATAAGAATGTTATAGGCATTCTTGATATACAGGGCAATTACCAGCGCGCATAGCGGCAGAACGGCAGAAAACAGGCGCGAGAAGAATATCTCTTTTTTCTCGCTCATTTTCGGATTTATGGTTTTGCCGATATCATGCACGCAGGTCTGCACCGAAACCAGCAGATAGCTGTCCGCCGTGGACATAATCACAGACAGAATGCCGGCAAGCGCAAGACCTGTCAGACCTGCGGGAAGCACCTTGATTGCCAGCGCCGGAACGACGGCATCTGTGGAACCGAACTTTGCCAGAACATCATCGCCTACAATCTGATGTGCGGAAACGCCCATGAAGTAGACAAGAATTATGGTGAAACCGTATACAATCGTGCCGAGGAACATGCCTTCCTTGGCACTCTTTCTGTCTCTGGCGGCGAAGGCACGCTGCCACATTTCCGCACCCGCCATGGTGAACACGAGATATGTGACAATGTCGCTCAGTATATCGCCGTTGATATACGGCTTAAAAAGCGCAGGGTCAAGATTTGCGGTGAAAGCCGAAAATCCTCCGATTTTTGTAAGCGTTGCGCCGGGTATGAGAATGTAAACAAAGAGGAGAAGCATGTAGAACTGCAGCACATCTGTGTAAACAACACCAAAGATTCCCGAGGTGGCTGTGTAAATCATAAATACAAAGCATGCAATCAGCGCACCTAATTCATATGATATACCGATTTCTCCGCCAAGCATGTTTATGATTGTAGCCGTTGCGGTGACCTGAGAGGCAACCGTGCCCATCATAGTGAAAGCAACCATTGCGGCAAGAATAATCTTTGCCGTTTTGCCGAAGCGACGCTCAAAGAGCTCGGGAATTGATGACAAGTTATATCTGAAGCCTATATCGGAAATCTTGCCGGAATAGCCCGAGAAAAGAAGCATGCCCAGCAGGTACGGAACTGCGGTGATGATTGCCTTGAAGCCGCTTGAGTAGGCAACTCCCGCCCTGCCCATAAGACCGCTGCCGCCGATTATGGTTGCACATACGGTCGCCATCAGGACAAAGGGGCCAAAGCTTCTGCCGCCGACATAATAGTCACCGGCGTTTTTAATCTTCTTTACGCTTAACACGCCGATCAGTACCATACCAACAAGGTAGACACCGATGATACCCAGGTCCAGGGCCGTGATTTCACTGTGATTCATACTGTTAACCTCCTTGATTTATGATTATGAATGTTGTATAATTATCATAAATCAAAGATTGATAATTGTCAACTGTTAATAGCAATCAACTGTTTTGCGGTAAATACACCTTCAGCAGGCAAAAAGAGGGGCAACAAAGTCCCCAGTTCTCTTGATTTTCCCTATATCGGGGTGTATATTATAGCTGAAAAACGGATGATTGCAGAGAGGATACAGTAAAATGTCAACACACTACCGCGAGGATGATGAGCTGCCGCTTCTACAGCTTATTCCATTGCTTTTCAAATGGATAAAGGTTGACCACCTTAAAAAAAAGTACGGTATCACCGGCAGTCAGGAGCTTATACTGATGACGCTGTATTACCGACATGAAATGAGCATGGGGCAGATTGCCGAAGCCATTTCCTCGTCAAAGGAGCAGGCAACCCGTGCTGTGAGTCCCCTGGTTGAGCACGGACTGATAAACCGCTTTGAAGACCATGCAAACCGGCGGCGCGTGTGCCTTACACTGACTGATTCCGGTATTGACTATATCCGTGAAATAGGCAGCACCATAAAGGCTGATTTTCACAAGCGCCTTGACGAATCCATAACCTCCGAGGAACACCAGCAGCTCAAGGATGCGTTCCAGACAATGATCAGAATCCTCAGCAAGGTGCAGAAATAACAGAAAAACAGCGGGGTCTGCAGAATGCAATGTGCACTCTCAGACCTCGCTTTTACTATGCCTTGGAATTTTCTGCATTATTTATGCTTATTATTGCTAAAACAGAGCATATCGCTATTTTTGCCTGAATTCAGCGTTTTTTCGATTTTTGCTATTTTTGCATTTTTGCTTATGGCATTTTTGCGGGCGGAACTGTATTTAGGGCGCATTGGGGAGTTTCTCCGCGCATGACTGCCGAGATGTTTGACACGAAGAACTCATAGCGCTTTTGGTGGAACTTCACGCCGTCGGGCAGACCTGCTGTGTGAGGCGTGAGGATGACGTTCGGCAGGCTGCGGAGAGGATTGTCCTCCGCTATGGGCTCCTGCTCGAAAACATCGAGGCAGGCTCCGCCGATGCTTCTGTTCTTCAGGGCATCCACCAGCTCCGCCTCGTTTATGACGGCTCCCCTTGAGGTGTTCACCAGCAGGGCACCGCTCTTCATTTGGGCGAGGGCTTGGGAGTTTATCATGTGCCGGGTGGCGTCCGTTAGAGGCACATGGAGGGAGATGATGTCACTCTCCCTATAGAGGGTGTCGAGTCCCACCTGCCTGACGTCAGGCAGCTCCGCAGGGCTGCGGCTGTATCCCAGCACATTCATGCCGAAGGCATTGCAGAGCGCAGCAAGCCTTGAACCCGCGTTGCCGAGGCCAATGATGCCTATTGTTTTTCCGCTGAGCTCCGCGCCCTCGTAGCTCAGCTCATCCATGGGTCTGCGGCTTTTTATGAAGGAGTCGAGATAGGCGATGTTTTTGTAAAAGCACAGAATCAGCGCCATCGCATGCTCGGCGACCGCCTGTGAGTTCACGCCCGCCGCATTACAGACCTGAACCCCGCGGGCAGTGCAGACCTTAATGTCCACGTTATCATAACCTGCGCCCGTCTGCACGAGCTTCAGCTTCGGGGCAGCCGCGAGGAAGTCCTCCCCCACCCTGATGTGCTCTGGGATTATAACATCCGCCTCTGCTATGCAGCTTAAGGCATCCGCGGGGGACGTGATCTGCACCCGCCAGTCCGCCGGGAAAGAGTTGTGGATTTTAACTTTTGATTCCTCGGGGAAATCGCCGATAATTACAACGTTCATATCGCATCTCCGGAATTCACTTTCATGTTTTCATTATAATAACATAAAAAGAAAGCACTTGCGACTGTTTTTCAGCCGGAGTGCTTTTTTGAGTCTATGCTATCAGGCGGGGTTCTCGTGAATCATGATGTGCTTGATTTCGGGATGTTCCTTCTCCACCGTATCGTGCACATGTTCGGCGATTCCGTGGGCTTCGGAGAGGCTCAGCTTTCCGTCCACGGCGATTTCCACATCCAGATATATCCTGTCACCGAATTTTCTGGACTGGAGCAGGTCCACGCGCTCCACACCGGGCTGGGAAAGGATGAAGCCCGTCATATCCTCGTCCCATTTCTCGCCGCAGGAGGTGTCCAGCATCTTTTCAACTGCGTCCTTCAGGATGCTGAAGCCGACCTTTAGGATGAAGATGCATATCACCACGCTGGCGATGGAATCCATAACCGGGAAGCCCGCTCTTGCACCGGCAATACCGATGAGGGAGCCCACCGAGGAGAGCGCGTCCGAGCGGTGGTGCCATGCGTCAGCCATGAAGGCAGATGAGTTGAGCTTCTTTGCGTAGTGCCTGGTGTACCAGAACATCGCCTCTTTCGTTGCAATGGACACTACAGCGGCTACGAGGGCTATAATGCCTGGGGCAGCGAGACTGCTGTAGTCTCCGGCTATGATTTTCTCCGCGCCAGAAATGCCGATGCCGATACCTGTGCCGATCAGGATGACGCTGAGGATGACTGAAGCCAGACATTCGAAGCGGTCGTGACCGTAGGGGTGTGCGCTGTCAGGGGCCTTTCTGGAGATGCGGACTCCTATGAATGCCACGAAGGTGGCAAACACATCGGAGAGGGAGTGGATGGCATCGGACACCATGGCGCCCGAATTGCCGGTAATACCGGCGTACAGCTTGAAGATAACAAGAACTATGTTACCGACAATGCCGACCGCCGTCACCTTGCGAAGGATTTTTTTCTCGTCCATAGGATACCTCACGAAAATTTATTCTCTTTACCGAAATCCGCAAGGCAATAAAAAACACACCTTCTGCGGAACATACTTTCTGTCCCACAGAAGGTGCTGATAACACATTCTGCTGTTACGCTCAGGTAACCCGGCCCCACAATTTCCGAAAGGAAATCATCGCCTGCTCAGTTTGTACTGTTGTCTGCATTTCATATACTGGAATGTATTGCAGTGCAAAGAGTGCTTGCATTCTACCATTTCAGGGCGGGTAATGTCAAGCAGAACCTTATTGCGCCTATCTTTCGATATACCCGATATAGCCTGCGTAGTTGTTTGAATGCAGGTAGAGCCTGTCTGACGTTTCAGTTGCACCGGTTATGCTGTAGTATTCGCTGTCCTCCGCCATCAGGAACTCGCGGACTGCGCCTGAGTCGTCAAAGGCGAACACAGCTGCGCTCCCGCTCTCCGGGGCGTTCTCCCGTATGCTCGGGTCGGGGATTTTACTGTAGCGCAGGAGCATCTTTCTGAGGGGCACGCTGCCGAGCAGCTTATCCCAGGAGGCCGTGCGCTGTGACACGAACCCCACCCAGTAGAGTCCGTTCTGCCCGCGGTTCAGGTTGTCCACGCAGCCGGGCAGGTTGCTGAGGAAAAGCTCCGCGCCGTTCCCCTTCGTTGCATGCCGTGCGCTTACGGGAATGCGCCAGACGCAGTATTCCATGGTCTCGCACAGGTAGAGATATTGGCCGTCAAAGCTGAGCGCTATGCCGTTGGCACCGCTGAAGCCCTCCGCCAGCACCCATGCCTCCCCCGTTGAAGGGTCGTAGGCGCAGACCTTACCGTTTGAGGAGTGGTAATAGCACTCATACTGGAAGGCCAGGGTGGCGTTTCCGTATCTGACGGGGCTGAATTCCGTCGCCTCGCTGAAATAGATGATTCCGTCCTCAGCCACCGCGAGTGCGTCGGGGCAGCGAAGCTTTTCGCCCTCGACCTCTGTGCAGAGCTGCGTTACCACGGTCTCCCCGCCGGAGATGTCCGCCTTGTAGATGCCGGGAGTCGTGCCTTCAAAGCGCACATCGCAGAATATGATGTTCCCGTCTGCGTCAAAGTCGAAGCCTATGGTTTCACCGTCTTTTGAGTCGTATATCAGCTCCGTGCCGGAGCCGTCCTCCGCAGTGCGGATAATCTGGCCGTGGCAGGAGGAATAGAGGTATCCGTCCCGGTAAAGGACGGTCTCAGGTCTTGTATATACGTCCAGGTTTATTCTCTCCAAAGAAGCGAGCCTGTCATTCTGCTGAAAGTCGCCTGTGTATCCCTCCGAGGCGGGCGCATGAAAAGCCTTCACCTTCCCGTCAAGCGGTAGGACAAAGGTATAGAGGGCCGCAAGAACAATAAGCACCAGCAGGACGAGCAGTATTCTTCTGAATTTCTTCTTTGCCATAATCTGTTCTCACATTTCAGCCGGGGAACACCAGATCATCCGTGGGCAGACCCTTTTCGCGGCGCTCCCGCAGTGCGGTATAGTATTCTCTGCGCTTTGCGCCTATTCCAAGCGCAAGCTTATCGAATTCCGGGCGGTCGACCACGAAGGCCCTCTCCGCCCATGCCGCCTCATCACCGATCAGTATATCGGTCTTACCCTCCTCAAGCCCTGCAAACAGGATGTCGAGAGCCTTCTCGAGAGGCATAGCGCTCTCTGGGGGCTTTATGTCCTTTACGGCGGCGGCAATCTCCTCCTCCGTCTTTCCCTGGCGGCGGAGCTTTTCGGCATATTCCGCGGAGAAGATTGAGGTGGCGACATTCACCGGCGAATACTGCGCAAAATGGATGTCCGTGCCTGCATACTCATAGGCAAGGCAGCGGGTGAAGGTTATAACTGCTGACTTTGTGGAGGCGTAAGCGCACTGGTAGGGCATGGGCACAAGCCCGCCTGCCGAGGCCGCATTCACAATGAGTCCGTGGCCCTGCGTCTCCATGATGCCGATTGCCTTGAGCGTTCCCATAACAACTCCCGCATAGTTGAGAGCGATGAGGTCACGGAACTCCTCAGGTGTGATTTCATTTGCCGGGCGGGTCATGGGTCTTCCCGCGTTATTGAAAAGCACATCGAGACCGCCGGAAACTTTTACTATTTCATCAAGTGCCTCTTCTATCTTTCCCTCGGCGGATACATCCACGCAGAGCGGAAATACCCTGCCCGGGTATTTTGCGCCGAGCTCCTCTGAGGCCTTGTTCAGCTTGAGGGTGTTAAGGCCGAGTATCCACACCGCCCGGGCGCCGTAGGAAAGCAGCCGTTCAGCGATGCCCAGACCGAAGCCGGAGGTGGCACCTGTTACCACGCAGGTTTTGTCTTCAAAAAGAGAGTTCATTTCTTTTCTCCTATTCCTGATGTTTCAACTTAAATATTCGCCGGTTCTCCGTCTCTGATATCCGGCTGGATGAAGCGCATTACGGAAATGTACACGAATGCTTTGGTCAGTATTTTTGTACACGCGAGGCGGATGAAAAAGTACTGGAAGAAGTTCAGCACCTCAAACTGCATAATGGTCATCACGCCCCAGATAAAGAGAAACGCGAAGCCGAACACGGGCAGAATCCATACCAGGGCAAAGAGCCAGGAATTTCCCGGCAGCCGCGAGAAGAAGGCGTTGGGCCTGTCTGCCACCGGCAGCTCGCCCCTCTCCCCGGAGGCACGGATGCTTTTGACCACCGGCACCATCATCATAATATAGATGATTACGGTGTAGACGAAAACTGAGAACGGCAGCCCTTCACGCGTGGCGGGGAATATAAACAGCCAGCGCGTCTCCCCCGCATTCAGACCAAGGTCCATGCCGACTCTCGTTCCGCCGAGAATGACGCCGAGAATCATGTTTAGGCCGAAGTCCAGCCTTGCGGAGTTGAACTCCTCCTTCAGTGTGGAAATGGACGGGAACGCCGCCTTCACCTCCGCAACGCCGTGCTGGGGGACATTCTCCTTGAATGCCCCCGGCTGCACATAGCGGAGGATTATTATCTTTGTCATCCACATGGAGAAGAACAGCGCATACAGCACACGGTAGAAAAGGAATGAGCCGAGCGCCATCTCCTCCAGCTGGTAAAAGCGGAAGAAGATCCAGTTGAAGCCCGCCGTCACGCCGATGAAGATTACTCCGCCAAGCAATGCGAAAATAACAGGGTTGCGGGGGGTGTGCTGCATTATTACGGAGAGGGGCGGATTCTCAGGCAGTGTGCCGGCAAGATAGCGTTTTTTTATCTGCGGATATACAATGGCCGTATCAATGCAGAAGGTCAGCACACCGAAGTATACTGCATCCTGCAGAGCCGCCCTAAATGTCACGTTCCCGTGGTTGTGCACGAGCACGCTGACGAAGGCTATCAGCACCGTCACCGCAACCGCGGTGATATTATTTATATATGGCAGTTTTTTATTGGAATCAGGCACGTTTACGCTCCTTTTACCCCGTTCATTTCAAAACCCTGGAATCCGATACGCAAAGGCGCAGCACGCACTCCGCACGCCAGGCATTCTCATAACCCAGCTTTGGAAGCTTGTCCAGCGCGTACAGCATTCCGCACAGATAGGGCTGCACGTACCAGGCATCAGGCGGACAGACTGTAATCTCACCTTTGCCGGTGAAGCCCTTTTTGACTGTCATTTCCTGAGGATAAAGGATATAGTCGTGGTAAGCCATGCCTGGCTTGTCAGGATACGGCAGGCAGCGGTTACCAAAGGCGTTGACCGGACCGTTATTATTAAACTTCTCCATCAGTTCAGCAGGAAACTCTTCCTCCTCGGTGAAGCGTACACGGGCTACGGTTTCGCAGTCCTGGGAGGCCGCCGCAAACCATTCCTTGCCGAAGTGGCGGTCAATGGAAATGTCACACACCGTTTTTGGCATACCGTCCTCTTCGCGCCCGCCAAGGACGGGCACCACATTGTCCTCCAGAATCAGAAGCGGATAGATGCCGTCCACCGGACCGTCCTGCCCTGTGTAGCGCACGGGCACTGAAGCCTGGAGAATGCGGTACTCCCCCATCATCATGAAATCCACACCGCGGCAGTTGCAGTACTGCCAGTTGACTATTGGTGAAAGGATTTCAAACTCCTCAGGTATCAGCGTTGCCAGTTCAGTCTCGTCGGTGCGCTGGTCAACCGAAATGCAGCGGCAGTCATCATATACCACTCGGACATTTGCGTCGTAGGGATAGTTTTTCAGGCTGGCGGGCATACGGCAGGTATAACCCTCTTTTAGTTTGAAGCTGCCTTTCATAAAGCGGTTCTCCTTATTTCTGTATTGAAATCTGTTACTCAAGCGTTTTGCTGCGCATGCCGAGCTTTGACGAGATGCTGAACATCTCGAACAGCAGGCAGATCATATCGCCGGAGGTCATGAAGAAGTCGAAGATGAGGTCAACGGCCAGGGCAATTGCCAGTGCTTCGGAGGGGATGCCCAGCTGCAGGAAAAGCATTGTATAGGTGGCTGCGGCACCGCCCGGGATAGGCGGAGTTGCTACGGCGCAGACAGCGGTGATGATTACCGCTATCAGTATCCAGCTCAGGGTTACATTAACATTGTATATGGAGCTCAGATAGAAGCACAGCAGGATATAATAGAGCGCTGTGTTCGGCTTGAACATAACCATTCCGAAGGGAATACCGAAAGAGGTCATGGAGTTGTCAATTCCGAGCTTGTTACGGCAGATTGTTATGTTGGATTCAAAGGTGGCTGCAGAGGAAGCCGTTGTCAGGGCAATCATATACGAGGGGAGACAGTTTTTAAGAAGACTGAAGGGGTTTGTTTTGTGTCTTGCCGAAACATAGAACAGAAGCAGGAAGATGAGAACTATGTAGGCGATGAAGAACACCCCCGCAAACTTCCAGACTGTCAGCAGGGTTTCAAAGTTGTCCGACCAGATAATTTGAACAAGCACTATGAAAACGAAGTACGGTACAAGCTTTGAGATGAAGCTCATCAGGAAGTTGATGATGTGGTTTATCTGCTCCACCGCTTTTGCAACAGAATAGGTTCTCTGCCCCAGAAATATCATGGAAATGCCGATAATGAACGCCAGAAAGATTATCTGCAGTGTATTGCCTTCAATAAACGGCGAAAAAATGTTATCGGGAAAGATACCCAGAATCATTTCAAACAGCTTACCAAACTGATTGAGCTGGGTTGTGCCGCTTGAAAGTGTATTACTGAAGAACGGGAAGAAGAAAGCCCCCAGAAAGCTGAAGGCGAACACCACCAGCATAAATGAAAGCATCAGCTTCTTGCCGATTCTGCCAAGGGTGTATACATCACCTATACCGTAGATGCCCCAGGCAACCGATAGGAAAATCATGGGTCCTGCGGTGGCCTTCAGGACATTGAAAAACGCGTCGCTTATCGGGGTAATTATCTGGTCTGAGATTGATGTGATTATATCCGCCGGGATATACAGCTTTCCCAGAATTCCGACCGCCAGGGCGGAAAGAATCACTATTAGCAGGGACAGAATCTGACTTCTGCTTTCCTTCTTAATATTAAAGGTCAGGCTGTTCCTGCCGTTTCTGTAAGAATAATCGGGAATCAGGCCGAAGCTCACCAGAAGCGATTTCCCGCCGATACCGTAGTCTTCGTTGTGTATATCGTAGGGGTTGACGGCCTCGCCATCAACGCTTATCTGGAAAAACGGCCTCAGCAGCTTATAGCCGAACTCGAAAATCACGGTCTTGTCTTCGCCGAAATAATCCATCCACAGGGCAAGGCTTTCCTCAACAGAAAGACGGACCCGTATTTCACTTTTATGGTCAAGCTTGTTTTCTCTGCAGATTGTTTCAATCTTGTTTGCTATGATATCAATGTTCTCTGGACAGAGAGTATACGTCTCACGCTGTTCAAGTCTTTTCATGGGAACCCGCCTTTCACAAATTATTCTTACTATAAAAATTTATTATAACAGATTTTCCGCAAAGCTCAAGTAAAGTGTATCAGTATTTGCCCGAAAATTGCCTATTGCAAAAATGCAAAAATAGCAAAAATCAAAAAAGTGCAGAATTCAGCCAAAAATATTGCTATGCCCTGTTTTCGCAATAATAAGCAATAATAAGCAATAATATTTGTATAAAATAATCCTGCAGAAGAATGAACTCCTCTGCAGGATTGGCTTATTAATTCAATTGCATTACTTCTTCAGAAGCAGGATTGCGTCGTTCTGGGCGTCAAGCAGCAGAGCCTTTTCACCGTTGTCCGATACGAGGCTGCCGCCTGCATTTTCGATTGCGCGGATATCCTCATTCATATCATCCGTCATGTATCCGACGAGATTGATTCCCTGTGAGGTGATACTCTGGGGTTCCTGTATGCCGGGAACGGAGTATGTGAATATCTCGAGGGTGGGATAGTTCTCATAAAAGCCCTTGAGGAGAACATGCTGTCCCACAACATGAACGTCGGGAATGCCGATAACCTGTGCCTTATAGTTGCCCTGATGGTCCTTCAGCTTGCCCGAGTTGACACATCCGGCAGCATCTCTGTAGAAGGCGCAGAGCTTTTCCCAATAAAAATGATAAAAGGAGATACAAAAATGCATCCTATTAACGGAACCTGGAAAATTATGGCACACTGCCCCCTTGGCGATCTGCCCAGCATAGATGAACTGGTTGTTGACGGAGACAGCTTCAGCGGCGTTATGCACGATGAGAAGTCCGGCAAGGACTACGCAATCACCGACGGAAAGATGGACGGCAACCATGTTACCTTCAAGGCAGAGATGAAGTTCGGCTTTGTAACAATGGCTTTCGACCTTACCGGTGATATTTCTGAAGACGGCAAGCACTGCACAGGCACTGCTCACGCTCTTAAGATGAACGGAACCTTCGAAGGCGAAAAAATTAGTGATTGATTTTATTCCCCAGTTGTATTAGTATAATTTCATAATCATTATAAAAGACTTTTGTTCCTGCGATCAAAAGTCTATTTTTATCGGTGGGAAAGTTGAAATGAAAGAAAATATCGTTTTATACAATTCACTAGACGAAAAACATAACAGCGCCGAGTATGCCGATCTGTTTACAATAGTTCTGGACACTGACCCTAAGATTTATGACATGATAAACGATGATGAAATGGCCACCTTCAGAAAGGAATACTCCTCTGATACAGATATCATCATCTGTGGCGGTGATGTCACCCTAATGTATTTTGTGAACAGATTCTATTCATCTTCGCAGTTCGGACGGATATTCTACTGCAGCTGCGATTGTGTAAGCGATTTTACCAAAGATATTCCCGTTAAGCCTGCCATGGATGACATCACAATAGACATAACAGATTACCTCGGCAGGCTGCCTACCGCCAGTGTTGACGGAAATGATTATGTATTCTTAACAGGCGTTGGATTCGGTCTTGATGTCGATATATACAACTCGGAGCCCATCTACTTCAGGCTGCTCAGAAAACGCAAAGAGCGCAAGAAACGTCTTCTGAAGGATGCCGTCTTCAACTACGATCCGATAGATATCACAGTTGATGTAGACGGAACTGTTCAGAGTTTTGAGGATGTCTGGCTCGCACCTACCCTTGCGGGAAGGTATTACTGTGACGGAATGCTGCTTGCACCCGAACAGGACAGGCTGAATGAATCCGGCACACTGTCCCTTGTTGTTCTGCACGGGGCAAAAAAGAGGAGAACTGTCCGTATACTCAATTCGACATACAAAGAAAAAGACCGTTCCTCATGCAGAAAAATCGATATCTTAACCGGAAAGGATATAACTGTTAAATTCAGCCGCGTCTGCAACATTCAGGTTGACGGAAGTGAGCTGTTCTCATCCGACAGTTACCACGCACATTCTCCGCAGTAACAGATTAATAAAAGTTGGAGCCTGCTCAAATGAGCAGGCTCTTTTTTGCAATATTTTTATACTGTTTTATTTACCGCACATGGCTTTTGCCTGATTGACTATATTCTCTGCACAAAGGCCAAACTGCTTGAGAAGTGCGGCAGCCGGTCCGGAATGGCCGAACTCATCATTCACTCCGATGCGCTTTACGGGAACAGGCATCTTCTCGCTCAGGCAGGAACAGACTGCTTCGCCGAGACCGCCGATTATATTGTGCTCTTCAACCGTGATAATCCTGCCGCAGCTCTCTGCAACTTTAAGGACAGCCACTTCATCAAGGGGCTTGATTGTCGCCATATTTATGATGTAGGCGCTGATGCCTTCCGCCTCAAGCTGCTTTCCTGCCTCGATTGCTTCGGAAACCATTATTCCGTTTGCAATAATCCCTATATCACAGCCTTCGCGGATTACCTCCGCCTTTCCTATCTCGAACTCATAGTCCTCCGAATGAAAAACAGGTGTTGCCGCACGACCGAAACGCATATATACAGGACCTACCATTTTATAGGCGGCCTTGACCATTTTTTTAGCCTCTATATCGTCAGCCGGGCACATGACTGTCATCCCTGGAATTGTACGCATCAGCGCAAAGTCCTCGCAGCACTGATGGGATGCACCGTCTTCACCAACGGAGATTCCGCCGTGGGTAGCTCCAATCTTTACATTGAGATGCGGATAACCGATAGTATTTCTAACCTGCTCGTAAGCTCTTCCTGCAGCAAACATCGCAAAAGTCGAGGCAAAAGGAACCAGGCCCATTGTTGAAAGACCTGCAGCAACATCTATCATGTTTGCTTCCTGAATTCCGCAGTCAAAGAAACGCTCCGGGAATGCCTTTTTGAAGGTTCCTGTCTTCGTAGCTCCGGCAAGGTCTGCGTCGAGAACAACAAGATTCTCCGCCTCGGCACCTAATTCTTTAAGCGCATTGCCATAACTCTCGCGGGTTGCAATCTTTATAACATCAGCCATGATTCACGCCTCCTCTATTGCTTTCCGGGCTGCGGAAAGTTCAGACATTCCGATTTCATACTCCTCATCGTTGGGAGCCTTTCCATGCCAGCCCACCTGATTTTCCATATAGGAAACGCCTTTACCTTTTGTCGTTTTCATAAGAATCGCCGTAGGTTTTCCACTTCCGTGATTTGCGTGGAACCTGTTCATTGCAGATTCAATCTCAACAAAGCTGTGGCCGTCAATTACATTGACATCGCACCCGAATGCCTTGAATTTTTCGTCAACCGGAGATGAATCCATAACATCCTTTACAGCACCGTCTATCTGCAGTCCGTTCAGGTCGACTATGATGCAGAGATTATCCAGCTTATAGTGGGAAGAGAACATGAGCGCCTCCCAGATCTGACCTTCAGCAAGCTCACCGTCACCCAGCAGAGCATAGACGTTTATATCTTTATCAAGGAATTTTGCTCCCTTTGCCATACCGGCAGCTGTTGAAAGCCCCTGACCGAGAGAACCGGTAGACATGTCAACACCAGGAACTGTGTTCATATTCGGATGGCCCTGAAGGTATGAATCTATATGGCGCAGATTTGCAAGATCTTCAACGGGAAAATATCCTCTCTGTGCCAGCACGCTGTACAGACCCGGAGCCGTGTGACCCTTGGACAGGACAAAACGGTCTCTGTTCTCAGCTTTCGGTTCCTCCGGATTGATGCGCATCTCTTTGAAGTAAAGATATGTGAACATCTCCGCTGAGGAAAGGCTTCCGCCCGGATGCCCTGATTTTGCACCGTGTGTAGCTGTCAGAATACCTTCTCTGACACTAACAGCAGTCAACTGAAGCTGTTTTCTTTCTTCACTCGTCATACTATGCCCCCCTAATCAATTATTTAACGAAAAAATTATATTGCATCCACGTTAAAATGTAAAGAGTTAAAATCGCCATAAAAGATATGCAAAGCATTCTATTTTAGCCTGTTATTTGACATTTATGACGAAAGAATATAAATCCCGCAAAGCCTTTATGGCTTTGCGGGATCATTATACATTCGGCTTTTTTCGACCGTGATTCTCAGCCTCCGGCAACAGCCGTGAGCAGATATACTTCATCCCCGTCCTGCAGGGCAGTCCTCTTGTTTGAGCGGACACCGTTCACCACTATAAAGCAGTTTTTCAGGTCCTTGAGTGTAAAGCCCGGTTCAGGATTGTGTCGCAGAATTTCATCATATAGTGGGGCATATATGTCCTTTACGGAGGATACATCCAGCTGCATTTCCTTCATACGCGCGTCTGTTCGGATAGTTCCGAAAAGCTTAACTGTTACCATATCTAATACCAAGCCTTTTCAGTTTTCTCTCAGATGGGAGTCCGTTCTTGCCCCAGCCTCTTGCCCTGTAGTAGGTTTTCTTCATTCTTTCGAGGGGTATATCGCAGGCGAGTTCCTTTGGCAGCTTGTCCTTTTCGGCAGATACTCCGAAGCGGGCATTCACCGCACGCTCCACATTGTAGCTTCTTTCACCGTTTCTGATGAATTTTCCGAGTGTAACATGCATTCCGGTACCATACTGAAGTTCCTTTGTATGCGGAATGAGACCGAGATGGAAGCAGGCTATTTCAGGAATCTTGTTGAGAAGCCTGACCATCCCACCGATTCTAACAAAGAACCATTCCATGATTCTAGTGAGCAGGCTGTTTGGCTTTGACACCAGGAATGCTGGGAATACAGCATAGGATGTAAACAGACACTGACCCTGCAGAGATATGGATTCCATTATATCCTGCATTATCATACAAAGGTCCGCCTTACCTCTGGGTGTATGCGGGTCACAGTGCAGACCCAAGCCCTCCAGCACAACCAGGTATCCACCGTTGAGATGGCAGCCGCCTCTGTTAGCAACTGCATATCCGAGACCCTGCCCCACGGCATTTTTCGGATGGTATGCAGATATTTCCAGTCCCTTGGACTGCATGGCGAATTCTTCACCGCCATATTTTTCGCTCAGGCGCTTTGTGCCCTCGGCAAGCTCGTTTCCGATCCCGCGTCTATGGGCTATGTCATCCCAGAGCTGGGAAATACCGTCTGTCTTACCATATTCAAGCCCGTTATTCCATATACCGCGGCGGTTTGCCTCCATTGCCCAGGCAAGCGTCTGGGAGGCTGAGATGGTATCCATTCCCAGGTCGTCAAGTTCATAATTCCATCTGCAGACAAGTTCAAGGTTATCGTTTAGAATATTTGGAGCGAGGAGCACAAGCGTTTCAAGCTCAGGGCCCTTCACCTCTTCGTCATCCACCTTGACTTTTCTGGAGCATCTTATTGGGCAGCTTACACAGCCAAAATTAACTATATTCTCCTGCTCTGCAAGCGCTTCCCCGTTTACCTTTTCGAACTCATCATAACTGCCGCGGCTGAAGTTGGCTGTTCCGAGCTGGCCGTTGACCTGCATGGAAGATACAAGTCCGGCACTTCCAAGCTTAGGCAGCTGACCTCCCGTTATTGGATGTTCAAGCAGCTTCTTCGTCCATTTTATGTGGTGTTTTTCAAGCTTTTTCGGCTTAGCCGCCTCAATTTCATGGCTTCCTATTGCAACAATCGCTTTCAGGTTCTTGCTGCCGAAAACTGCGCCCGTACCTGAACGTCCTGCGGCCCGCTCTCCGCTTATTACAGCGGAATATCTGACCATATTCTCACCTGCAGGGCCTATCGTCACGATACCGCAGTTCTTTTCAAAACCGTATTCATTCTTTAGAAGGGCTTTGAGGCTGTTCTGGGTTTCTGATACCCGCATTCCCCACAGCTCACCTGCTTCTTTGAAGCTGATATCATCATCGTTAATCTCTATCCAACCGGGGGATTCCAGCTTGCCTCTAAGAATCAGGGCATCATATCCCGCACGCTTGAGATAATATCCAAAGTTGCCGCCACAGTTTGAGGACGTAGTGATGCCGGTCTGCGGAGAGAGTGTTGATATATCAAAGCGGTGTGAGGACGGACCGCCAAGACCGGTTACCGGACCTGTGGATATCACGATGATATTCTCCTCACCGAGCGGGTCCTCCGTACCTTTGAAATAATCAAACATTATCTTGGAGGCCGTGCCCTTGCCACCTATGTATTTCTTTCTGTCCCTGTCCGTCCAGGGATATTCTTCTATGGATTTATCGGAGAGGTTAATACTGATTATCTTACCCATATAACCCTTGAGTCCGGTCATTTTTCATTCCTCCCCTGCATTGTCACAGCTCCCTGTGGGCATATTCTTGCGCAGTATCCGCAGCCTACACAGACCGCAGGATTCTTCAGATATGAAACTATTTGCGTATCTCCTCTGAATTTTGGTTCAGTCAGAGCGAGTGCGTCCTTGGGGCACAGTTCTATGCAGTATTCGCAACCAACACACTTTTGTGCGTCAACCCGAGGCATCTTTCTCTCTGCAGGTGGTATTGGCGTGCAAAAAATGCCGCTGGCATTCTGAATTGCGCCCTGATTACATACCGCCGCACACGCACCGCATTCTATGCATGACTCCGATTTTATTACATGGCGCTCCTTCAGCTTTCCTGAGATTGCCCCCTTTGGGCATGACCGTGCGCACATAGTACAACCTATACACTTTTCACTTATAAAATATGCCATAAGCTTTCCTTCCTTCGAAAGCGTTTTATTAGAGTAATTCTATCATATCATGTGCAACAGGCGCAAGGTATCCTTTGTATATAAATTTCCTAACTGTACTATAAGAGAATACCTCTGCTTTTTATGTCCTTTTCAAGGAAATGTTATCCATTGCATACCGCAAAAGTATTTCTGACATCTGACCGCGTTCGGAAGCGTTTTCAGCCCCGAGGATAACCAGCACAATATTGTGGTTCTCACCGCCCACATCCATCGGCATTGACGCCACAAGACAATATCCCGCTCGCTTTGTTGAGCCGGTCTTCAATCCCGTTACTCCGTCAATGTTGAATACCAGTGGGTTTGAATTTGCCGTTGTATATTCCAATGTGGGCAGTGTTACAAACTGATTCCTGGTAATTTCGGTTACGGACGGATAGTAATTTAATATTATCGAACTCAGTTCAAAAAGTTCCTCAGCACTCATCATGTTCTGTCTCTTGCTTGACAGAGCAGACTCGGTGTACACGGGAAGGCCGTTTGAGTTATAAAACACCGATGATTTGAATCCCAGTTCCTTTGCCTTTGTATTCATCTGCTCGACAAAGTCCTTTTCGCTTCCTGACACGTACTCTGCTAGTGCAAGAGCACACTCATTGCTTGATGCAACCATCATCCCGCTCAGCAGTTCTGAAAACGGGATATTTGTCCCCGCTGTCATCTTAATTATTCCATCTGCGGATTTCGAGAGCTTTTCAGCATTCTGCGAAATTGGAACAGAATCGGTGTAGCTTACCCTTCCTTCCTCCATAGCCTGGGCAATGAGCAGATAGGACATAAGTTTGCTTGTACTTGCCACGGGGCTGCAGCTGTTCATATTCTTTGAGAAAAGAATCTCTCCGCTTGTGGCGTCACCAAGTACGATTCCGTTAATATAGTCAAAATAGCCGTCGGCGTTAAGCTTTGCGACATCCGGGCTAAATGGCTTTTCGGTATGCAGGATGATGCCTCCGTTATCTTTCAGCTCGGCTGTGATGTCCAGAAGCAGCTGGATATCCGTAAGATTCATATAAAGGTCATTTTCCGTGTCGCGGTAAGTGTAGTATTTTTTATCCGCACCGTTATAGAATATCCTGTTTCTTTTTAAATCCAGCCATACCGCTTCTCTTGTGTCCACACGAGTTTCATATGTTTCTTCACTCGTACTGTCTGCAACCGGCTCTGAACGGTTTATCACAAAATAGTCTCCGTCGTTCGCACTTGTGCCGAAGGCAAAGTCAATCTGGGCTTTGCTCCCCCTAAGGGCTTCGGCCAGTTCCTTCATTGAAAGATAGAGATTGTTCCTGTAATCGGCATAATACGCCCTCACACTATGCGCAGTTCCGTCTATTTCAACCTCTGCTGTAAAGGGGTCAAGTAAATTGTATTCAGCCGCGAAAGCAGTGCAGGGTATTAATAGAACGCTTATAACACATATTAGAAGTGCAATCGCTCTTCTGCTGCTCTTCATAACCCATTCCTCCTGTTTTTTTATGCTGTTTGATTGATTATACCCCCACTTGCAAATAAAATAAACAGGATATTGTTAATAATAAACCCATTCAATTATCTAATAATCATAATCATCTTCTTTTGACTTTACTCTTTTTTTTATGTATAATTAAAAAGTTATTTTTATTTGTGGGAGACTTTTATGAAAAAGATCAAGATTCTTCCCCTTATACTTATACTCTGTCTGGTGTTCACAACGTACAACCCCGATGCCTTTGCCCTTGATGACCCGAGGCTTAAAAGCGCAGATTCTGTTATTCTGGTTGACATGTACACCGGCGAGATTGTATATGAAAAAGAACCAAATATGGAACATTCAATCGCCAGTCTCACTAAGGTTATGACCTGTCTACTGGCAGTTGAAGCAGTGGAGGACGGACGCGTTAAGCTGTCCGATACTGTAGAGGCTCAGGAGGACTGTCTTCAGGGACTTGATGTATCGAGTTCAAACGCAGGCATTAAGCCCGGCGAGGTTATGACATACAAGGATCTTCTATTCTGCGCTCTCGTTCACTCAGCAAATGATGCCTGTAACGTTCTTGCCACATATATTGAGGGCAGCATATCCAAGTTTGTCGTAAAGATGAACCAGAGAGCTCAGGAAATTGGCTGCAAAAACACACACTTTATTGATACGGACGGTATGCTAAACCGCTCTGAAGGGCATTACTCCACCGCCTATGACCTTTCACTCATTACAAGGGAGGCGATGAGCCACAAGCTTTTCGTTGAGGTCTGCAGCACCGTTGATTACGAGGTTTCCCCCACCAACTATAGAGACGCCTTCGAGATACACAACACCAATGCTCTCGTATCCGCAGACGGACTGTACGGTGACAGCTATCTTTATGACGGAGTAATCGGTGTTAAGACCGGTTTCACAAAACCCGCGGGATACTGTCTGATTTCAACCTGTAAACGTGATGACAAATACTTTCTGGCAGTCGTTCTCGGCTGCAACGGGGTTCTAACATACACAGTCGTAGGCGAATACCAGAACTTTCAGGATTCCGCCACTCTCTACGACTGGGCATTCCAGAACTTCAGCTACAAGGATGTTTTCCTTGCCGGTGAACCGCTCACAAGAGTTGAGATAGAGAACGCAAAGGATAATCAGACCGTAGCACTCGGTCCTGACCGTTCCATTCAGCTCCTCATGCCCAACGATATCACTGATGATAAGATAAATATAGACATTCAGCTTTATGACGACAAGCTTGTCGCTCCCGTAACCGAAGGAGACGTTCTGGGCAGAGCTGAGGTATACTTTGACGGCGAATACTATACGACAGTAGATATGCTGGCAAAAACCTCAATCGAGCTTGACAAGGCTGCCGCCCGCAAGCAGAAGATACACAACTTCTTCTCATCAGGCTGGGTAAAAGGCATTCTCATCGGAGTCCCCGCCTGTATTGTTCTTTTCATTGCAATAAGTGCATTTCTCAAGTACAGGCGCAGACAGCAGCTGAAGGTCCGAATGGAAGCTATGGAACGCCGCAAGCGTGCTCAGGCCGCTCAACAGAGCAGTGCGCAGCGGGCGCGGCAAGGCAATCCGCAGAGTGCACAGAGGCAAGCTGCACAACAAGGTACACGAAGGTCCGAAAACCCGCAGCGGGAATCCGTCTCAAGGCAGAATGCCTATGACAGAGATGAGGACGAGCTTCGACGCAAACAGGCGGCTGCCGCTGCTGCAAGAAGACGCGCTCAAGCTGCTCAGCGGCAGAGTGCTCAAAAAGCCGTAAATCCAAACAGTATTCCAAATTCAACCTCTCAGCGCCGGCAGCCTCAGCAGAGTGCAACAGCGGAACGCCGTGAAAACGGGCAACCTTCACAGACTCCGCGGCAGCAGGCCCCACAGGTCCGGGAGAAATCGGTCGAAGAGATGGATCTTGATGAGCTTATCCGTTCCCTCGGAGTGGACTTTAAGGATATATAATCAATGAGTATAACAAGAAAAATAAAAGCCGCCCTCTACATAGTACTGGGCGTGCTGTTCATCGCATATTACATTATATGCGTAATATGGGCATGGTCCGGTGTTTCCTGGCTCTGGCTATGGCTCGTACTTGCAGGCTTCTGCTTTCTGCGTGCATTTTCTCTAAGGTTCCGCTTTCCTAAATGGCTGTCGGCTATATATTATGCTATTTTTGCCCTTTGCATAGCCGTGTTCGCGTTTGTGGAGTCAGATATTATTAAAGCAATGAACACCGAGCCTGAGGAAAACGCTGATTATATAATAGTACTCGGTGCGGCTGTCCGCGGGGATGAGCCAACAAGTCCCATGCTCTTTAGAATGCATTGCGCTTGCGATTACATGGAAGACAACCCTAACACCATTCTGATTGCTTCAGGCGGACAGGGGGCAACCGAAAACATGAGTGAAGCTGAATGTATAAGGCGATATCTGACTGAATGGGGCATTGCAGAGGACCGCATTATTCTTGAGGATAAATCCACAAGTACGGAGGAGAACATCAGAAACAGCTTCAAGCTGATTCCCGAAAATGCCGGGCGCGTGGGCATCGTTACCAACAGCTTTCACATCTACCGCGCTTTGCTTATAGCCCATGCCCAGGGGCATGACAATGTGTTTGGGATTCCTGCCACTACCCTTCTGCCTTTGGGAATTCACTACACAGTGAGAGAGTTCTTTGGTGTACTTAAATACCGCATTGCAATGATATAATAAACATCCACCCGCTAAG
>R28__coassemble_300_pt1 | contig 23012 bp, 20 predicted proteins | sample R28__metabat2_high_PE_003 | metagenome-assembled genome bin R28
TATTTTAACAGGGAGACATTCTTATGAAATTTATCTGTGAAAAGTCATTACTTCAATATGCCTGCTCAATAGCATCAAGGGCTGTTCCTTCAAAGAGTCCCATATCGTCACTTGAGGGATTATACATTGAATCAATAGGCAATAGCATCAGAATTACAGGTTACGACCTTAAAAAAGGTATTTACACTGAAATTGAATCAGAGATAGAGGAACAGGGTACAATTGTTGTTAATTCCAGATTTTTCGGCGAAATGATAAGACGTATGCCTGACGGGATGGTTACAATAAGCACAGAAGATAACAACAATATAAACGCTAAATGTGGCAGAAGTGAATTTAACTTTATAGGTCTTGAGATTAAAGATTATCCTGAGCTTCCTAAGTTCGACGGACTGAGCAGTCTTGAGATACCTCAGAGCATACTAAAGAGTATGATAAATGAGACTATCTTTGCAGTTGCCAGGGATGAAATACGGCCGGTTTATACAGGTAGCCTTTTTGAGGTTGATGATAACACTCTTAATATAGTTTCAGTTGACGGATATAGACTTGCAAAAAGATGCGAGGTTATAGAAAACTCCAAGCTTGAAAACTGCAGTTTTGTTGTTCCGGGCTTTGCTCTCAGTGACATAGAAAAAATATGCGATGATTCCGATGAAAAGGTCGTGATAACAATAGGGGATAAGCATGTTTCCTTCAAGATAGGTAATTCCGTTGTTATGACCAGAAGACTTGAGGGAGAATTCATAAACCATAGGAAGTCAATCCCTGAAAACTTCAGATATACAGTTAAAGTCAGCCGTGATGAGCTTCAGCAGGTTATTGACAGAGTTGCGCTGGTATTAATAGAGAAAAATGCAAATCCGATAAAAATGATATTTGAGGATGGAACAATCAACTGCTCTTGCACAACACCAATAGGAAAAGCAGACGATATATGCATCTGTGAAGGCAGTGGAGAAGGACTTGAGATAGGTTTCAACGATAGATATGTAACAGATTCTCTAAAGGCTGCAAAGAACGAAGAACTTCTTCTTTGCCTTAACACATCATCATCTCCCTGCGTGATAAAGGCTGCAGACGGAACGGATAAGTTCACATACATGATTTTGCCGGTAAGACTGCACACAGGTAAGTAAATGGAAGAGATAGAAATAAAAACGGAATATATAAAGCTTGATTCACTGTTAAAATACTCAGGTCTTACCGGAACAGGCGGAGAGGCAAAATTTGTAATTTCCGAGGGTATGGTTAAAGTGAACGGAGAGGTATGCACGGTAAAAGGAAAGAAAATTAAACCCGGTGATACTGTGGAGTTCTCAGATCAGAAAATAAGAGTAACAGATGGAAATTAAAAAACTCGCACTTACAGGCTTCAGAAACTACGAGTGGGAAACAGTTGATTTTAACAGTGGTACGAATGTAATATCAGGAAATAATGCCCAGGGAAAGACAAATCTGCTGGAAGCCGTATATATGCTGTCCTACGGAAAAAGCTTCAGAACAAGGTACGATAGGGAACTGATAAACTTTGACTACAGCTCATCTGAAATATTTGCTGAGGTTGAGAGTCACGGCAGGGTTCAGAATATAAAGATTGAAATGAAACCTGGTGCTGCAAAGAAAATATCCGTAAACAGCGTACGGAAATCCGCAGCGGAACTGTCTGAGACACTTAATACGGTTCTTTTCTGTCCCGATGATCTGAACCTGATAAAAGAAGGCGCAGCTGTAAGAAGAAAGCTTCTGGATAACGCAATATGCCAGCTTAAACCGCAGTATGCGGAATACCTATCAGAATTCAACCGTCTTTATGATCATAAAACGAGAATTCTGAAGGATTGGCATGAGAAACCTTCCCTGCTTGATACGCTGGATGAATTCTCGGATGCTCTGGCAAAGTGCTCAGCTCAGCTTATAAGGTACAGGGCATCATATTCCTCAAGATTGAATGAAGCGGCATCTCCAATTCATTCAGAGTTCTCAGGTAACGGAGAGAAGCTGGAAATAGAGTATAAGACCGTCAGCACGGTAGACAATCCATTCGACAGTGTGAAGGAAATCTACTATAAGGTTTGCGAGCATCAGGAAAGTCACAGAAGAGCTGAGATTGAAAGCGGACAATGTCTAACTGGTGCTCACAAGGATGATCTTGAAATATTTATCAACGGCAAATCTGCAAGGAGCTATGCTTCACAGGGTCAGACAAGGACAGCAGCACTGTCTCTGAAGCTTGCAGAAAGACAGATTCTTCTTGATGAAACCGGGGAATATCCGGTTCTTCTTCTTGATGATGTTCTTTCGGAGCTGGATACAGGACGTCAGGAATTTGTGCTTAACCGTATAGGCGGAGGGCAGACTCTAATCACTTGCTGTGAAGACGAGGGTATCTCCGGCAGGACAGGCGGCAAGGTTCTATTTATAGACAAAGGCAGAATACGCTGATGTATCTCACCATAGGAAAAACAAAATCAATAAATACTGCAGACATAATCGGATTATTCGATCTTGATATTACGTCACAGTCACACCTTACGAGGAAGTTTCTAAGTATGTCAGATAAGGAAGGGGCTGTAATAAACGAGGCTGAGGATATTCCTAAAAGCTTCATTGTCTGCAGCGAAAATAATAAAAAAAAGCTTTATCTTAGCCAGATAACATCGTATACGCTGGCAAAACGCATTGAATAAGAGGTTTTTTAAATGTCAGAAAGCACAAACAGAATTGGACAGGAATACGATGCTTCCCAGATTCAGGTTCTCGAAGGACTTGAAGCTGTACGTAAGCGTCCGGGCATGTATATAGGCTCAACCTCATCATCAGGTCTGCACCATCTCGTATATGAGATAGTCGACAACTCGATTGATGAGGCGCTTGCAGGATACTGCACCCATATTGAGGTTACAATTGAGCCGGGTAACGTGATATGTGTAAGGGATAATGGACGCGGCATTCCGGTAGACATCCAGGAGCAGACAGGTAAGTCCGCACTTGAGGTTGTATTTACTGTTCTGCATGCGGGCGGAAAATTCGGCGGCGGCGGATATAAGGTATCCGGTGGACTTCACGGAGTCGGCGCTTCGGTCGTTAACGCCCTTTCTGAATGGCTGGTTGTTCATGTCCATAAGGATGGAAAAATATATGAAATGAAGTTCTCCCGTGGTGACATTACGGAGAGCATAAAGGTCGTTGGAGAAACTGACAGAACCGGGACAACCGTCCGCTTCAAGCCGGATCATGAGATGTTCGATGATCTGATATACAGCTATGAAATTCTCCATACCCGTATGCGCCAGCAGGCATTCCTAAACGCAGGTCTTAGGATAACAATAGAGGACAAGCGTCCTGTTGAGGAATGGAACGAGGATGAACAGAAGAAGCCCGATGAGGAACACAGAGACGTGCTTTATTACGAGGGTGGTATTAGGGAATACGTGTCATTTCTCAATAAGAACAAGACACCCGTGCACGATGATGTCATATATCTGAGCGGCAGCAAAGGGGATTCCGTTGCAGAACTCGCGTTCCAGTACAACGACGGATACAGTGAAACAATAGTTTCCTTTGCAAATGATGTCCATACCCCTGAGGGCGGTATGCACGAAACCGGTTTCAGAACTGCTCTTACAAGAGTGATAAATGACTACGGCAAGAAAAAGAATATCATTAAAACTGATGCGGACAAGCTTACAGGCGATGATGTCCGTGAAGGAATAGCTGCGGTAATATCCGTGAAGCTTCCCGAAGCCCAGTTCGAGGGGCAGACAAAGCAGAAGCTCGGAAATGCATATATACGCACTCTCGTTGACGGAATTGTGAATGACCAGCTTGCAGAGTATCTCGAGGAGCATCCCACAGTTGCAAAAGCCATTATAGATAAGGCTATGACGGCAAGCCGTGCTCGCGAAGCGGCTAGAAAAGCCAAAGAGACAGTACGCCGCAAGACAGGACTTGAGAGCGGGCAGATGCCTGACAAGCTTCAGGACTGCAACGAGCGGGATCCGTCCCTTTGTGAGCTGTATATCGTTGAGGGAGATTCCGCTGCCGGCTCCGCAATTCAGGGAAGAGACAGCCGTTTCCAGGCAATCCTTGCCATGTGGGGCAAGATGCTGAATGTTGAAAAATCCAGACTCGACAAGGTTATTGGCAATGATAAGCTTTATCCCCTCATAGTGGCTCTTGGAGCAGGAATAGACGACGAGTTCAACATTGAGAAACTCCGCTATCACAAGATAATAATCATGGCGGATGCCGATGTTGACGGTTCGCATATCAGAACTCTGCTTCTGACATTCTTCTTCCGTTACATGCGGCCGCTGATAGAAAACGGTTTTGTATACTCCGCTGTGCCGCCGCTGTACAAGCTTACAAAGGGCAAGCAGCAGAGGGTTGCTTATTCGGACGATGAAAGAGATGCAATATCATCCGAGATGCGCGGAGATAATCCCAATCAGAAAATAGATATATCAAGATTCAAAGGTCTAGGTGAAATGGACCCGCATGAACTCTGGGAAACAACCATGGACCCCGAGAAGAGAACGCTGAGAAGAATAACCATGAATGATGCAATTCAGGCAGACCAGATATTCACCGTGCTGATGGGAGAAGAGGTTGAGCCGAGGCGAGAATGGATAGAGCAGAACGCGAAATACGTCGTCAACCTTGATATATGAGAAAGTGAGCTGAAATGGCACATAAAAGAGATTACAGGCCTGAAGATATAGCATTCCCAAATCAGGCGATAACAGAATCGGAGCTTGTCAATGAAATGCAGACAAGCTATATAGACTATGCGATGTCAGTAATAGTCGGACGTGCTCTGCCGGATGTCAGAGACGGTCTGAAGCCAGTACACCGCAGAATCCTCTACACAATGTATGAAGGGGGCTTAACTTCAGACAAGCCCTTTAAGAAATCTGCCACCTGTGTGGGCGATGTCCTCGGACATTACCATCCCCACGGCGACGCATCGGTTTACGATGCAATGGTAAGACTTGCACAGGATTTCTCCATGCGCTATATGCTGGTTGACGGACACGGAAACTTCGGTTCTGTTGACGGAGATCCCCCTGCGGCATACCGTTACACTGAGGCAAGACTTTCCAAAATCTCTAATGAGATGCTCCGTGATATAGATAAGGAAACAGTTGACTGGGACCCGAACTTTGACGAGACCCGTAAGGAACCGCGCGTACTCCCATCCAGATTCCCGAATCTGCTTGTAAACGGATCAAGCGGTATTGCAGTTGGAATGGCAACGAATATCCCCCCGCACAATCTCAAAGAGGTTATAGATGCGTGCGTCTGCGTGCTGGACAATCCCGATGCTCAACTTTCAGACCTGATGCAGTATGTTAAAGGCCCTGATTTTCCGACAAAGGGAATTATTATGGGCAGAAGCGGAATCCGCCAGGCGTATGCGACGGGAAGAGGCAAGGTTACAGTCAGAGCGAGAACCGACTTTGAGGAGTACGGACGCGAGCATAGAACCAGAATCATAGTAAGTGAGCTGCCATATCAGGTAAATAAGCGTCAGCTGATAAAGAACATGGCAGAGCAGGTTCGTGAAAAACGTCTTGAGGGTATTTCCGATATCCGCGATGAAACGGACCGCAACGGTATGCGCATAGTCATAGAGCTTAAGAAGGATGCAAATCCGCAGGTTGTTCTCAACCGGCTCTTTGCCCAGACGGCTATGCAGTCTAACTTCAGCATAAACATGCTGGCACTGGTGAACAACCAGTCCCAGCCGAAGATTCTCTCACTAAGGCATATTCTTGACGAGTATCTTATATTCCAGGAAGATCTTATAGTACGCCGCACAAAATTCGACCTCAGAAAAGCCGAGGAGCGGGCACATCTTCTGGAAGCGCTCATAATTGCACAGGATAATATTGATGAAGTAATCAGCATTATCCGCAACAGCTATGACGATGCAAAGCAGAATCTGATGGCACGCTTTGGTCTTGATGAACCGCAGGCGCAGTATATATGCGATATGCGTCTTATTCAGCTGCAGGGTCTTAACAGAGAGAAGATAGAGAACGAATACAAGGAACTTCAGGAAAAGATAAAATACTACAAAGACCTCCTTGCTGATCCCGAAAAGATAAGACAGGTTCTCAGAGGAGAGCTTATAGAAATAAGAGACAAATACGGTGATGACAGAGTTACCGAAATTCAGGATATTGAAGAGGATATAGACGATGAGGACCTCATTCAGGAGGAGCAGTCTGTATTCACGCTTACCCATTCCGGATACATAAAGCGTCTCGCAGTTTCCGAGTATAAGGCTCAGGGCAGAGGCGGAAAAGGAATTAAAGCAATGGGTACGAAAGAAGAGGATTTCGTTGAACAGGTGTTCACAGCATCCACCCATGACAATATTCTCTTCTTTATGAACTCCGGTAAAGTGTATATTAGGAAGGGCTACACCATTCCTTCCGCAGGTCGTCTTGCAAAGGGGACCAACATAGTAAATATCCTGCCTATCGAGACTGGAGAGAAACCTGAGAAGGTAAGCGCAATGATTGCCGGCAGAGGCTTCGAAGAGGATCGGTATCTCGTCTTTGTGACGAAGAACGGTACGGTAAAGCGCATGCAGCAGTCGGCACTGAAGAATATACGAAATAACGGAATCCGTGCTATCACACTTGATGAGGACGACGAACTTGTAACAGTCCTGCCGACGTCAGGTGATGAAAAAGTGGTGATAGCAACCGAAAACGGAATGGCAACAGCATTCATGGAGTCGGATATGCGCCCGATGGGAAGGACCGCAGTCGGTGTAAGAGGTATAAGGCTGCATACAGGAGACCATGTTATTGGAGCGGGATGTTCATCCCAGGGTTGTGCGCTGCTCACCGTAACTGAAAAGGGCTATGGAAAGAGGACGGATATAGAGGAATACACCACGCATAAGCGCGGAGCCTCAGGCGTGAAGAATTACAAGGTGAATGATAAGACCGGTAAGGTATCAGATATGGCAATGGTTTTCGGAAATGAGGACCTCCTTGTTATAACCGATGACGGAATAATAATCCGCGTTCCCGTTTCCGTAATAGGCGAAAAAGGCAGAGCTACCCAGGGCGTGCGTATTATGAAGACAGCTCCAGATACAAAGGTAATCTGCATCGAAGTAACTGAGCATGAGTCGGAAGAGAACCCTGAAGATGAAGAACAGGGTACAGGTTACGTACCAGAAGAGAATTTGGAATCAGAGAATGCTGACTAAAAAAACAGTCACCGTCTATACGGACGGAGCATGCAGCGGCAACCCCGGTCCCGGAGGCTGGGGTGCCATCCTGCGTTATAAAGAGACCGAAAAATGCATATCCGGCGGCGAACCGGAAACAACAAACAACCGCATGGAACTCACTGCGGTTATTTCAGCATTGGAATCCCTTAAAGAACCATGCATAGTGGAGCTGTGGTCTGATTCAAAATATGTGATAGACGGGCTTGAGAAGGGCTGGGCGGCATCCTGGAAAAAGAACGGTTGGAGAAAGGCAGACAAAAAACCCGCTCTAAATACGGACCTTTGGGAACGGCTGCTTGCTCTTACTGCACAGCATGAGATGCAGTACCACTGGATAAAGGGACATGCCGAAAATGAATATAACAACCGCTGCGATAAAATGGCGGTTGCTGAAAGGGAGAAGTTTTGAAGATAGACTTCAGTAAAAAGCCTCTTAATATTTTTATGTCCTATGTATTCAGCCATAAAAAGCTGTTTATCATAGATATGCTCTGCGCATTAGCCGTGGGAATGATAGACCTTATCTTCCCCTATGTATCAAAAGCGGCGATGAACACCCTGCTTCCTGAAAAACTGTATAGGGCATTCTTTGCAGTAATGCTAATTATGGTCATCGCCTATTTTCTAAAGGCGCTTCTGTATTACTTTATCATGGTAATTGGTCACAGGATGGGAATTCTTGTTGAGTCTGACATGCGGAAGGATATCTTCAGTCATATGCAGAGCCTTTCCTGCAGCTTCTATGACCACAACAGGACAGGTGTGCTCCTCAGCAGGATTACTAATGACCTGTTTGAAGTTACTGAACTTGCCCATCACGGACCGGAAAACATACTTATCTGCACGCTTACTATTCTTGGAGCGCTCGCTGTGATGTTCACCATCGAGTGGAGACTCGCCCTTGTTCTGAGTGTGATAATGCCGTTGTGCCTCTGGTTTACGCTGAAGCAGAGGCTCAGAATGAAGAAGGCCAACATTGAGGTTAAGAAGACCACGGGAGAGATTTCGGCAGCTATTGAGAGCAGTCTTTCGGGCATAAGAACATCCAAGGCTTTCGCGAACGAGGACCTGGAAAATGAGAAATTTGAATACTCAAATGCCCGATTCCGCGGTGCCAAGGTTGAATACTATAAGGCTATGGGACTTTTCCAGAGCGGAGTTGAATTCACTACCGGCATTATGCAGGTTTTTGTAATACTTGTAGGCGGCCTGCTCATAATGAGCGGGAAAATGGACTACGTGGAGCTTGTGACATTCACGCTGTATGTTTCAACTTTTGTTTCACCGGTGAGAAAGCTTGCGATGTTTGCAGAGCAGTACATGTCAGGAACAGCAGGATTTTCCAGATTCCTGGAGATAATGAGAACCGAGCCGGAGGTTAAAGATGCTCCGGATGCCCGGGTGCTTGAATCCGTAGAAGGCAGGATAAGCTTTGAGAATGTAAGCTTCTGCTATGATAATGGCATTCCCGTTCTCAGCGATGTCAGTCTGGAGATTGAACCGGGGAGATGTCTTGCTGTGGTGGGTCCCTCAGGCGGTGGTAAAACAACAATGTGCCAGCTGATTCCGCGCTTTTACGATGTCAGCTCCGGAGCGGTGAAGATTGACGGAAAGGATGTCCGGTCTCTGACACAGCAGAGCCTTCGGTCCAATATCGGAATGATTCAACAGGATGTGTTTATGTTTGCCGGTACGGTTAAGGACAATATCCTTTACGGCAAACATGACGCCACAGACGAGGAGATAATAAGAGCAGCGCAGCTGGCGGAAATCCACAGTGAGATAATGGAAATGCCGGAAGGCTATGACACATATATAGGTGAGCGGGGCGTAATGCTCTCAGGTGGCCAGAAGCAGAGAATATCAATAGCAAGAGTGTTTCTCAAGAATCCGAAGATTCTAATTCTGGATGAAGCGACATCGGCCCTTGACACCGTCACTGAACAGAAGATTCAAACTTCGCTGGATAGACTGAGTGAAGGAAGGACCTCGCTGATAATAGCCCACAGGCTGTCAACAGTAAGGTCCGCTGATAAGATAGCTGTTGTTGACGGCGAAAAGATTGTTGAAACCGGCACACATGAAGAGCTTATGAAGCTGGACGGAGAGTATGCCGCATTATACAGAGCCCAACAGCTGGGAGATATTAGTTGAACGGGGGAATATTATATGTATGCAATAAGCAGTCCCGCAACAAGAAAAGACCATCTAAGCAAAATAACAGGCAATGAAAAATATACCGGAGATATAAAATTTGCACGGGACGGGAGTGAAATTCTTTCCGGCAGGATACTGCGTTCTCCATTTGCACACGGTAAACTGCTGAGTGTAAAGATTCCGGATTTGCCGGAGGGCTACAGCTACATTTCTGCAGATGATGCACCCAGGAATGTCTGTTATTATCCATGCAATGACCTCCCCGCGGATACTGATGAAGAAACGCGCGAAATGATAAGAAACGGTACGCCAATCTTTGCAAAAGATATGATTGAGTTTGCCGGTCAGCCGATAGGGATGTTTATAGGCCCTGATTTTAATTTACTGAAAAAGCTCGCAGATGAGACGGTTTTAGAATATGAGGAGTTTCCTCCGGTTGTAAAGCTTGAGAAAGCCTCAGATGTAATGCTTGAACTCAAGCGATCATACGGTAACCCGGATGCGGACTTCCTTAACGCAGATTTTGTGTATGAGGAGACCATTAGCACGGGCAGACAGTATCAGGCATATCTCGAAACACAGACAATGATAGCTGAGCCCGAAGGTGAGGACAGAATTCTGATTCACGGCAGCCTTCAGTGCCCCTTTACCTTAAGGGAAAGTGTTGCATATTCCATGGACTGTGATCCGTCAAAGATTCATATATGCCAGAACCCAACGGGGGGAGCGTTTGGGGGAAAAGAAGATTTTCCGTCGTATATTGCTCCAATGCTGGCGGTTGCGGTAAAAAAGCTGAATCGGGCAGTAAGACTCACTCTTGACAGGCAGGAGGATATTCAAGTTTAGCTTCAAGCGTCATCCATCCCTTGTCCGCCTGAAAATGGCGGTTAAGGCCGGAAGAGTCACGGCAATGGATGTTGACGGTATGCTTGACGCAGGAGCATTTATCACATCCTCAGGTGATGTTCTTCATAGATTCACATGTACATTCCCCGGTATCTACAGCATACCAAGCGTAAAAGTCCGTTGCAGGGCTATGAAAACAAATACTCCGCCATGCGGAGCTTTTAGAGGCTTTGGTGCACCTCAGTCGATATTTGCAATAGACACGGCGATGCGTCATCTTGCAAAAGAACAGGGTGAAGATGAAACGGAATTCCGCCGCAGACATTTCGCATCAAAGGGAAGTGTTTCACCTACAGGAGGAAAATACTATTACGATGTTCCTCTTGAGCGCATGATTGAAATGGCGGACAAGTCAACATCCTATTTCAAAAAGAGAGAACAGTATTCACATCAGAATAGTGGCAGGCTCAAGAGCGGGATTGGAATTGCATTTTCAAACCATGGCTTTCCTCTAGGCGGAGATGTTGAATGGAAGTATATTAAGCCCAGAGCAAAGCTTGTTAAGCATGCGGACGGGACCGTTGAGATATACACGGCACAGTGCGAGCTAGGTCAGGGTATAAGAACTGCGTTTTCAAAGATAGCTGCTGAAACTCTGGGTATTCCGTATGATAATGTTAGCACATATTACCCGGATACCGATACAACATACCCTACCGGACCGACTGCGGCATCAAGAAGTGTAGCAGCAGTAGGCCGCGTGGTAAAGGAAGCGGCACAGAAGCTGAAAGAAATCTGGAAGGACGGAGAGGAGCAGGAGGCTGAGGCTGAATATACAAAACCTGAGCATGTAACTGAAGAATTCGACAGTGAAAAGATTATTGGCAGCCAGTATGATGATTATTCCTGGAGTGTAATAGTCGTAGAAGTGTCAATAGACCCTCTGACAGGTAATATTAAGATTGTAAATGCACATGCAGTGTACAATCTCGGCACACCCATAGATGAGAACATCCTTAGAGGACAGATGGAGGGCGGTCTGCTGCAGGCGCTTGGATACAGCGCTACGGAACGCATAGTTATTGGAAGCAACGGTAAAATGTTCAACACGGCCTTTTCGGATTACCATATTCCGACATCAACGGATATGCCGAATATTTCCGTGGAGTTTGAGTATACAGAGTATCCTGTAGGACCTTACGGGGCAAAGGGAGCAGGTGAATTACCGCTGTCGGGAGTGAGTTCAGCATATGCCATGGCAGTTGAGCAGGCACTGGGCAAAATAAGACCTGCAAAGTTGGCAAAAGTTCCGTTCGTTCCTGAAGATGTAATCGAGACAATTATCGGAACAGGAGGAGAAAATGGATAAATTCACCTTTACTCTGAATGGCAGAGAAGTATCCTATGAAGGACAGGCATCTGACCGACTTTTGGATATTCTTCGTAACAGCTTCGGTCTTACTTCGGTAAAATGCGGATGCAGGGAAGGAGAATGCGGAGCGTGCTCCTGCCTGATAAACGGCAAACTGACAAACTCATGTATAGTGTCCATAGGTGCAATAACGGGTGACTCTGTTGTTACCCTGGAGGGTTACAGAGAAACTGAGCGCTTTAAGGTGCTTGAAAAAGCCTTTGCAGACTGCTCAGCTGTTCAGTGCGGTTTTTGTACGCCTGGGATGATTATGGCAGCGGAAAGTATACTCAGCGTTAACCCGAACCCAAGTGAAGAGACAATACGTTACGGACTTTCAGGTAATCTCTGCCGTTGCACAGGATACAATGCAATCGTCAGGGCAATAAAAATGGCATCAGAGGAGGGAAAAGGACTATGGTAAAGTCATATACCCCTAAGAATCTTGCCGATGCTCTTGAGGCGCTGAAATCCACCGACGAATACCTTCCGTATGCAGGCGGTTCGGATATTAATGTGCAGAATATAAGCGGTAGAAATCTTTTCTTTATCGGTAAGCTTCCGGAACTCAAGAGAATATATGAAGATGAAAAATATATTCATATAGGATCAGCGGTAACATATTCAGAGGCAGTTAAAAATCCTCTGGTTCCCGAGGTTTTCAAAGCGGCAATCCATAAGGTTGCGGGGCCGGCTGTAAGAAATGTGGGTACTTACGGCGGAAATCTGGCGAACGGTTCCGGAAAGGCAGATTCAGCGCTTGTTGCACTTGTATGTAATGCAGTGCTGCATATTCAATCTGCATCCGGAGAAAGATTCCTTGAAGAAAAGTACTTTTACCGCGGCAGAAAAGACGTATTTCTTGAGAAGGACGAACTGATTACTGAGCTTCTGATACCAAAAAGCAAAAGCCTGAATAATTACTACTATGACAAGGTCAGCGTTCGAACCTCGGTTGCAATTTCTAATATCAGTGTAGCGGCAATCTGGAATATTGAGGACGATATTATTAAAGAGCTGAGCGTTGGAATAGGTTCGGCTACAGATGTTCCAATACGCTGTTATGATGTTGAAAATGCTCTTGTGGGAAAAAGCATTTATGAGGTAGATGCCCAACGTGAGGAAATACTCAGCCACTTTGTTGTTGACCTGAGTCTCCCACTTGACAGGACCAGCATACGATACCGCAAACAGGTTTGCTACAATCTTCTTAACTATCTTCTTTACGAAGAATTTACACCAATAGACCTCAGCGATGATTAATAAACAAATAATCCCGGAGTACTGCCTCTGCAGTGCTCCGGGATTAAATATGTTGTTGAAAATTACGATTGATTCGTATCAGTTACCGGTTTTACTATAGCTTTAACGCCTTCAATGCGTTCGATAAACGCCCTGGAGTTTTCTTCAATTGTTACGTTATCATCATAACTGCGTGCAGTCCATATTTTGCCACCCTCTAAAATAGCTCCGGTGCCGGATATGTTGTCAATCCTTTCCTTAACAACGCACTCCTTTCCGATTATCATATCAGCATTAGTAGGCTGGACTTTAGAATTGATATATTTCTGGGCAAGCGGTCTGGTAAGAATCAGAGTAACGAAAGAAGTTACTCCAAAAAGGGCAAACTGCAGCCATACCGGAGCATGAAGAGCTGCCGCAATGAGAGCTATAAGAGAGCCTAAAGCGAACCAGATAGAAACGAGACCTGGTATCATTGCCTCAATAATTAGCAGAACAATCATAGCAACAAGCCAGAACACGGACATATTTGAAAATATCATTACTAATCCCCTTTCTTATAAAGCTAAGTCAGAATATCATGAGCTTGGGAGCAGTTCTTTTACAACGCTAATCATACATCAAATCAATATACGAATCAATAGACCTGCCTTAATTAAACCTCAGCAATACTGCCGCCAACAAGATTTTTGACCCAGGCTCTTCGTTTAACTAGAAAGTAACCGAATATACACTTAAGAATATCAACACCGTAGGAAATTGCATAAATTGGGATTATTGTCAGAGCAGTGCCTTTAACAAGAAACAGAGTGAGTGGGATACTCAGCACCCACACGTAAACCGAGTCGAAAAGGAAAGTAATCCAAACCCTTCCGCCTGAACGCAGTGTAAAGTAACATGAATTGGAAAACGAATTCGCTGGCATCATAATAGCGTTTATGATAATCATCTCAACCGCGAGAGACTTAACGATATCGATAGTGTTGTATATCCTGGGTATGAACGGGGCAATGACTGCCATTATAATTCCAACCGCAGTACTGAGGACTACGGAGAATGCGATAAGTTTGCGGTCTTCATCTACAGCCCGCTCAAGTTCACCGGCGCCCAGCAGCTGACCGACAATAATTGAGGTTGCTGTGCCCATTGCAAGGAATGAACAGAAGAACAGATTTGATACAGTGGAACAGATGTTCTCAGCGGATACAACCTCTAGACCCCGATTAGACATAACCTGATTAAGAGTTGTCATTCCGCCGGACCACAGAAATTCATTTACAAGCAAGGGTAGACCCATTATAGCAATCTGCTTTGCCAACTTGGCAGGAACATGAATTGTTCTGTACAAGCCAGTAACAAACGGATTACGGTCAGTACGGCTGTGAGCACCTATAATTACGATGCAGCATTCAACAATTCTGGCAATCAATGTTGCAATAGCAGCTCCGACTACCCCAAGTCTGGGAGCGCCGAATTTGCCGTATATTAGGATATAATTGAAGCTGAGATTTACAAAAACAGCTGCTATCCCCGCTCTCATGGGCAGCTCTGTTTCACCGGTTTCTCTCAGGGTACTTGAATAGACATTAAGGAGTGCAAAGATAGGCATCTGGAAAAGCATTATGTTCAGATAACTCTTGCCATACCTGAGAGTAGCTGCGAGGTCAAGTCCTTCTTCGCCTTCGTGTATAAAAAGTGAGATTAAATCATCACCAAAAAAGATAAAGACAGAGCAGAATACCACAAGTGAAGCAAAGGCTATCCAGAGCTTTGCACGGAAAGTATTGCGTATACCTTCGTCGTCTCCCTTGCCGTAGTACTGTGCAGTCAGAATTCCGGCACCCGCAAGTCCGCCAAACACGCATAGAGCGAAAACAAACATCAGCTGGTTTACAATTGCTACTCCCGACATGGGTTCTGTCCCAACTCTTCCAACCATTATGTTATCCAGGAGGGAAACAAAGTTGGTTATAACATTCTGAACCAGAACCGGGAGCATAATGTCAAACAGCTTTTTATAAAATGCTTTGTCACCAATATATTTCTTAAACATGAGTTTTGTTATACCTAATATGCAGCAGAAAGTCAACAGAATTCAAATATAAGGCAATTCTTCATGAAAGGAAATAGAGTTCAGGGCGTCGTGCGGAAAGCAGAGGGAGCTGACGGCGCACGTCAGCAACTAAATCTATATCCAGGTCGGTAACACTTACGCAGGGATCTTCCCCGGCGTTGACCAAAACTTTTCCCCAAGGATCACAAACAATAGAATTTGCGTAGCTGACATATTTTCCGTTTCTGGCTCTTGCAGGGGCAACGCCAACCGTGAAGCACTGATTATCAACTGCGCGCATTCTGAAGCTCAGTTCCCAATGAAGCGGACCGGTAGTCATGTTAAAGGCTGCAGGAACAAGGATTACCTCTGAGCCTCTCAAAACGAGGTTTCTGAAATACTCCGGAAAACGAATATCAAAGCAAATTGCCACACCGAATTTATGACCATCAACTTCGAAAATGCAGATATCATCGCCGGGAGTAAAGCTGTCACTTTCCCTAAAACTCTGCTTACCTGCAATGTCTATGTCAAACATGTGCGACTTACTGTGCTTTCCAATCAGTTCACCATTAGGATTATAAACAAAGCAGCTGTTATAAAGCTTACCGTTATTTCTTTCGGGGATAGAGCCACCGACAACATATATTCCGTTTTCAAGAGCAATCTGCCTCAGGGCAGTGCATGATTCACCATCAGAAGTCTCAGCGTAGATGGGGAACTTATCAGTTTCGTACGGGCAGTTGAACATCTCGGGAAGGATAACAATCTGTGCCCCCTGTTCTGCAGCTTTTCTTGCGAATTCTGCTGCCAGCACAAGGTTTTTCTGCTTATCCTCATATACAAGCGTCTGCAGGAGTCCTATTTTCATGAATTCAAACCTCCAATGTGTACGGAATCTAAATAGAATTCCGTCTGTTTTCAATTGTACTAAATTTGCCCCGATTTGCAAGGGCAAATCTACGTTTCAGATTATTGGTCAAGGTAAAAATAGCATTGGAAAGATAAAAAGAAAATGCTATAATACTCGGGTATGAATATTCTTTTTAGAGAAATATTGCGAAACAAAGAAATTGCCGCCCTCCCCACATTAAGGGAGAGCGGAGGGTTCCCTGCGCTCATTTCCGGACTTTCAGCGGTTCATAGAGCAAATCTTGCGGCTGCTTTGGCTGAGAAAAAGGAAGAGAAGCTTTTTGTCATCTGTCCGGATGACAGCACAGCAGAAAATTTTGCTAATGATTTGAAATCGATGCTGGGTGAAGATGTTAAAGTTCTCGGAATGAGAGAGTATACATTTTATCCCTCAGAGGCGGTTTCGAGACAGGCTGAACAGAAAAGGCTAGCGGCGCTTTATTCTCTTAACAGTTCAGAGGCAAGAATACATGTGGCTTCTATTTCGGGAATTATGCAGAGAACGATGCCACCTGAGGCATTGAACAGGGTAGCCTTTGAAATTCTCAGTGATGGTACATATCCCCCGGAGGATATAGAGGATTCACTTATCCGCTGCGGGTACAACAGAACGGAGCAGGTTGAAGGTCCCGGGCAGTTTGCACGCAGGGGTGGAATTCTGGATTTCTTCTCCCCATCGGCAGAACAGCCGGTTAGAATTGAATTCTGGGGTGACGATGTAGATTCAATGTCATATTTTGACATACGTTCCCAGCGCAGAACGGAGAATGTTGAAAGAATTGTGATTCTGCCAGCAGCGGAAACTTTACCTTCACTGACGGTGGGAGGAATCGAGGTTCTGTGCAGAGAGATTGACTCTTTTGCCGAAAAATATGCAAAGAAGCGCAATTCTGAACATGCTGCGACCCTTTCAGCTACGATGAGAGCAGATGCTGAGCGCCTAAGAAACAATGTAATTCTTTCTGATGCAGACAGATACCTGCCAATAATATATCCAATGTCAACCGCTCTTGACTATGTATCAGGAGATTCGCTGGTGTTTGTTGACCAGCCGGGTCGATGCGCAGAAAGGGCTAAAGATTATGCAAAGAATCTGACGGAAGATTTAAGGGAACTTGGACGGCGCGGACTCATAGCAATGCCAGAGACAAGCTATTTCCTGCCGATTGAACAGCTTACAGAAAAACTGAAGAACTACGCTGTATGCATGTCAGACGCATTTACGGTAGGGAGAAATCTGCTGGAACCGAAAACCCTGATGAGTATCCCGGCAAAACAGCTTCCAAGCTACGCAGGCAATGCACATACGGCTGTGGAGGATGCAAAACAGCTGATTAAGGCAGGTTATTCCCTTGCAATTCTTGCAGGTGATGAGCGAAGAGCTGATGTGCTGTGCGGATTTTTGAATGAGAACGGAGTACATTCTGTGTTCTGCCGTGATAACAGTATTCTGCCGCGACCCGGGGAATGTATTATATATACAGGTTCAGTGTCGGCCGGAATGGAATATCCGGGAATAAAACTCGCTATTCTTACGGACTCTCAGCTTATACGACGTAAGGATAAAAAACCGGGACGCAAAGCCAAGCTTGGAAATAATAGGCAACGGTTGGAATCATATTCGGATTTATCTGTTGGAGATTACGTTGTCCATGAAAACCACGGGATAGGCCGGTTTACGGGTATAGTCCGCATGGAGATTGACGGCTTTGAAAAGGACTATGTAAAGATAGCCTATGCGGGAACAGACGTTCTCTATGTGCCGGCAACCCAGCTTGACCTGGTAACAAAATATACAGGTCTCGGGGAGAATGCCAATATTAAGCTCTCCAAAATGGGAGGGGCGGATTGGCAGAAAAAACGTTCAAGAGCAAAAAACTCGGCTAAGGATATGGCGGACAGACTTATTAGTCTGTATGCTCAGAGGCTGAGAACACAGGGCTATGCCTTTACACCCGACAGTGAGTGGCAGAGGGAGTTCGAAGAGAATTTCGGATATACAGAAACAGATGACCAGCTAAGATGCATTGCGGAAATAAAGAAAGACATGGAATCGTCTGTTCCGATGGACCGCCTGCTGTGTGGCGATGTTGGTTTTGGAAAAACCGAAGTGGCACTCAGGGCTATAATGAAATGCATCCTTGACGGAAAGCAGGCAGCTTTTCTGGCACCGACAACCATACTCGTTCAGCAGCACTATCAAACAGCGATACAGAGATTTTTTGGCTTTCCGGTAACGATAGAGACAATGAGCCGCTTTACAACAGGTTCAAAGGCTGCAGAGACACTTCGCGACATTAAATCAGGAAAATGTGACCTGGTGATAGGAACACACAGACTTCTATCCAAGGATGTTAGTTTTAAGAATCTGGGGCTGCTTGTTGTAGATGAGGAACAGCGCTTTGGAGTTACTCATAAGGAACATATAAAAGAGCTGTCACACGGCGTCGATGTGCTTACACTATCAGCTACGCCAATACCTAGAACCATGAATATGGCAATGTCAGGTATACGCGACATGTCTATGATTGAGGAGCCGCCCGAAGACAGGCAACCGGTGCAGACTTTCGTGATTGAGCACAATTGGGATATCATAGCCGATGCAATTAACAGAGAGATTCAAAGGGGCGGGCAGGTATACTATCTCCATAATCGGATAGATGACATTGAAAGAACGGCCCGCAAGCTACGGGAGCTTCTCGGAGAAGTCTCAATAGCAGTTGCTCACGGGAGAATGGATAAGCAGCAGATTGCCGATGTTATGGACCGCGTTGTGGGCGGTGAGGTTCAGCTTCTTGTATGTACGACGATAATAGAAACAGGCATAGACATCCCAAATGTCAATACGCTAATAATAGAGGATGCAGACAGGCTTGGTTTGGCGCAGCTTCATCAGATAAGAGGAAGAGTCGGCAGGTCCTCAAGGAAGGCGAGCGCGTATTTCACCTTCAGACGGGACAAGGTGCTCACTGAAGATGCAGAGAAAAGGCTCAACGCAATAAGGGATTTTGCTCAGTTTGGCTCAGGGTTCAAGATAGCACTTAGGGATCTTGAAATCCGAGGAGCGGGAAATCTTCTGGGAGCAGAACAGTCCGGTCACCTTTCAGACGTTGGTTACGATATGTATATGAAGCTCCTTAATGAGGCTGTTCTGGAGGCAAAAGGAATCGAGGTTCCGGTAAAATCCGAGTGTTCGGCAGACCTTGCGGTATCTGCTAATATTCCGGAACGCTATATTCAGTCGTCAGAGCAGCGCATGGATATATATAGAAGGATTGCACTCGTTCGATCAGAGGAAGAGGCAGATGATTTGCTGGACGAACTGATAGACAGATTCGGAGACCCACCTTCAAGTCTAAGCACTTTAATTCAGGTTGCCCTTTTGAGAGCAGAGGCAGGAGAAGCTGGCATTATGGATATTTCGCAGAAATCCGGCTTCCTTCGCTTTACGCTTAAGGACTTTGATATGGAAAAGGTCTCAGCCCTATATGCCCGCGAGGATTATAAGGGCAGATTGAAGGTCGAGGCAGGATCAAAACCGTGTCTCAGTCTAAGAATAAAGAGTAAAACCCACGTGCTTGATGAAGCGAGAAGCTTCATATCAGATTGGATGTCCTATAACAAATAATACTTGAATTAATCTGCCCGAAAGCTTATATTGAGTATCAGAGCGTATAATATCACTTTATGAAAGGAGAAAAACACTATGAAATATGTATGCGATGTATGTGGTTGGGAGTATGATGAGGCTCTCGGTGATCCGGATAACGGAATCGCTCCCGGCACGAAATTTGAAGACTTGCCGGAAGATTTTGTATGCCCGCTTTGTGGAGTCGGCAAAGATTCTTTCTCAAAGGCTGAATAAGTACAAATATTGTCAGTGCGCAAAAAAAGACCGCAAAGCGGTCTTTTTTATTTATAGCTAAGCAGTTGGATTTTATGGGAATTCAGACATATTCTTCCTTATCAAGAGACATGGCGGTCAAGGTATCCGGATATCTGTTGAGGATTGGCGATAAATCAAGAGGTGTAGTAATTGGAGGAAAGGTATTATCGTAGTGGTCAAGCACGGTGCGCTTGGGTTTAAGCTGTTCAAGCGCCCTGACGGCAGGAGGATAGTTGTCCTCCCAACCATTATACGGAAGAATGAGAAGATCTGAGCCCGTGGGATAATTCGTATCGTCACGTAAATTCAGGCTGCCCATCAGAGATAATGATTTCCCTTCCGCTTCAAGCAGGTAAAACACGGTTTCGTCATTCTCGAGGCATTTACGGTTTTCTTTAATTATATATGGAAGATTGCCCCTTGCCGGGGAACTGAAAATATGCGCCAGACGCGAAGGAGTGGCCTTCGGAAGAACTGCGTGCTTTCCATGAATAATATGAACGGAAATATCCCCTATGGTTTCGGTTTTATCAAAGGAGATTTCGCTCAGATTCTCGCGGGGTATTCCTTTGGATAGAAGTGTATTATACGGAGTCCGGGTGCAATGGATTCTGGTGGACGGATTTCGTACAAAAATTTCAGGCAGAGAGGAAATGTGGTCAAAATGCCCATGAGTTATGAAGATATCTTCAAATCCGTCAAAGTCATCGAGCCTGACATTTACGTCCGAACCTTTCAAAGGAACGAACGGATCAAATAGAATACGAGACGATTTGCTGATTACTTCAACCGATGCGGTTCCGTGCCATTTGACAATCATTGCAGTTCTCCTGTTTATCGCATATTTACATATTTTGTATAACACAGCCCGGTAGTTTTCGCAACTGCCACTTGCTTCACAAGGCCTATATTTCTGTGGAGATTGTATGGCCGGCATGATATAATTACAGCGAATGGTAGTATTGAACTTGTTTTAAGCCTTTGATATGAAAACAGAGTCAGACAGGAAGGTACAAAAGTATGGATAGGACACAGTTTGAGAGAAAGGCAAAGGAGGATCTGCCGGTCCTCGCTATTTGCTATGATTTCGATAAGACCCTGTCACCGTATGACATGCAGGCCCAGGGGTACATTCAGTCTGTAGGATACGACGTAGCGGAGTTCTGGAGGGACGCCGACCGCCTGGCAAGAGAAAACGAGATGGATGGAAACCTTGCGTACATGCTCACGATGGTGCAGGAGGCTGAGGGTAATCTTATACTCAACAGGAAAGCTCTTGCGGAATACGGTTCCAGGGTGCAGTTGTTTCCCGGTGTCAGCGGTTGGTTTGAAAGAATTCGCGATTACGGCCGCAAAAATGGGGTAATTGTGGAGCACTACATCATATCTTCCGGGCTGAAAGAAATGATTGAAGGTACAGAAATTGCCAGAAACGGGGCGTTTGAAAAGATATACGCCAGTTCCTTCTATTTTAATGAGAGGGGAGTGGCGGTTTGGCCTGCTCAGGCAATCAACTACACGAACAAGACCCAGTTCCTTTTCCGTATTGAAAAGGGTGTGCTGGATATAAATGACCCCGGAGTCAACGAATACTTTCCGAAAGACAGGCTAAGGGTTCCGTTCCGGAACATGGTATATATTGGAGATAGTGATACAGACATACCATGTATGAAGCTGGTTAACTCCTACGGGGGTCATTCCATAGGAGTATACAATCCCGAAACAGGGGACAAGACCAAGGTCCTGAAGATGGTCAGGGATAACAGGGTAAGGTATTTTGCACCTGCGGATTACTCGGACGGCTCGGAACTGGATGGGCTTCTTAAGCAGATTATTCTAAAAACCGCTGCAGATGAAAAGCTGGAGGAGAGATATAATGAGAGCCTCCGGGAAGCGGAACATATAGACTGACCGATAAGCGAATTTTGGCCTTTTCAACGGGTTAAAGAACAGATGTTTAAGGAAATATATTAATGAGAGAATGGTCAATTAATCAGATAAATATTCTTGAAAATAGAGTGTCCAATCAAGAGAAGACGACATTGCTGTTCAACAATGCAGGTGCAGAAGCGTCCCGCGCTTTTCATGAACAGATTGACGGATATAAAAAAACACCGCTGAGCAGCTTGACGCATCTGGCTGAAGAATGGAATGTCAGTGCAATATATGTGAAGGATGAATCCAAACGCTTTTCACTCAATGCTTTTAAAGGGCTTGGCGGATGCTATGCTATGTTTCAGATAATATGTGAAAAACTTGGTTTAGACCCGGAGCATACCACGCTGAGGGATTTGACAGAGGGAGAATATAAAGAAAGTATTTCAAGTATTGAATTTGTTACCTGCACAGATGGTAATCACGGACGGGGAGTGTCATGGGCGGCCGGGATTTATAACTGTAAGGCTCATATCTACATGCCGTATGGGACACAGGAAGTTCGGGCGGAAGCAATACGGAAGGTCGGCCCGGCTGAAGTTGAAATCACGAAACTGAGCTACGACGATACAGTGAAGTATGCCAGAGAGGTGAGTGATAAGAATGGCTGGATACTGATTCAGGATACAGCCTGGGACGGATATGAAAAGATTCCCTCCTGGATTATTCAGGGATATCTGACCATGGCATCGGAAATCGTTGAAGAACTTGACGGACAGGAGATTCGTCCGAGTCATATATTCCTGCAGGCAGGCGTTGGGGCGATGGCCGGGGGCATATTGTCATTCTTTGCAGACTGTTACGGATATAATAAACCGACTGTAATTATCGTTGAGCCAACAGTCGCCGACTGCATCTACCAATCAGCGAAAGCAGGGAAAGCCTGCTCCGTTGGTGGAACGCCCACAACAATTATGGCAGGGCTTAATTGCGGTACCCCGTGTAAGATCACCTGGCCTATACTTAGAGATTATGCAGAATACTATGTGTCAGGACCGGACGAAATGGCAGCCGAAGGCATGCGGATATATGCAGCGGGTATAAATGGAGATCAAAAAATCGTCTCCGGAGAATCCGGAGCAGCAACACTTGGGGCAGCAAAGGAAATCCTTACAGAACCGGCCTTAGCAGAAGTTAAAGATGCAATGGGGTTTAATAACAATTCCATTCTGCTACTAATCAGCACTGAAGGGGATACAGATCCGGAAAACTATAGAAAGATAATACAGGCAAAAGACAGATTAGAAAGTCAATCATCAGACAGCGAAGCTTAACAAATTATACTTGTATTAACTAATGAGCAATGCTATAT
>R28__coassemble_312_pt1 | contig 22306 bp, 21 predicted proteins | sample R28__metabat2_high_PE_003 | metagenome-assembled genome bin R28
CATTTCAACAGTATAATGTTAAAAACAAAAGATTTATACGGAATTGATATTAGAACTGATATCTCTAATTCTTGCTGACATTGAAGGGTCTGAATTTATCATATCCTCTATCTTTCTAATTGATGCAAGGGCTGTAGCATGGTTACGGCCAAACTGCTCACCAATATCCTTAAGGGATAGATTAGTCAGGGAACGCATAAGATACATTGATACCTGACGGCCTTCGGTTGTTCCCTTTGAACGGTTCTGTCCCCTTATATCCTCCTCGCTGATGTTATAGTATCTTGCAGTCTCACTAATAATTCTTTCGGGCGAGGGAATGTAGACACCAATTCTTGTAACACTTTCAATCGCCTTCTTGACGTACTCTATTGTTATTACGCCGTTGATAATTTCCTTGTAAGCTGTAAGGCTTTTTATAACACCTTCAATCTGACGGATATTTGCCGTAACATTGTTTGCAATATATTCAACAGCTTCGTCAGATAAAACGAGACCGAGCTGCGCAGCCTTGTTACGGGTAATAACAACTCTAGTTTCAAAGTCAGGCGGCTGGATATCAGCCAGTATTCCTCCTTCAAATCTGGTACGGAGCCTGTCTTCAAGTGTTGACATTTCCTTTGGAGGCCGGTCTGACGTAATTACTATCTGATTTCCAGACTCGTATATGGAGTTGAATGTATTAAAGAATTCCTCCTGAGTTGATGTCTTACCGGCTATGAACTGTATATCATCCACAAGGAAAAGATCAACATTACGGAATTCATTTCTAAATTCCTCCATTTTACGCTCCTGGAGAGATTTTACCAGCCGGTTGGTAAATTCATCACCCTTAACGTATGCAATCCTCTTAGAGGGGTCTTTTTCGTTAATTGCATGGGCTATTGCAAACAGAAGATGGGTTTTTCCGAGACCTGAGTTTCCGTAAATGAAAAGAGGGTTGTAGTCATGACCTCCGCAGTGCTCGGAAACTGCCTTGGCAGCAGCATACGCAAAACGATTTGATCCCCCTACAATGAATCTGTCAAATGTGTATTCTATCATCTCGGGTATTTCATTCTTTGAGCTGGGCTTGCTCTCCTTATAGGCTACGACCTCATCTTCTCCTACAAGAACCATAAGGTCAAATTCACACGAGAATAATTCATAGAAAGCATTTTTTATCGAGTCCGCAAAACGTGTAAGGATTATGTCTCTTGTGAAGTTGTTCTTTACGCTCAGTACTGCGGTGCAGTCTGTAATGTCAACAGCCTCGCAGTCTGAGAACCAGGTGTCAATCGCTGTCTGTGTAAGCTGTTTTTTCAGTATCTTTAATACTTCCAGCCAGACGTCATTATTTGAATTCATACATCTAATCCTCGTCAACACATAATTTCCCTATTATCTGAATGATTATATCAAAATACAATAGAGATTGCAATATCTTAATTATAATAATGTAGAAAAATGCATGACGATATCATTAAAATTCATTAATAAAAAACCGTCTGCAGTTTTTGCAGACGGTCTGATTAAATAGAATCTTATTTCTTAGGGGTAAGGACTTTTGTTCCTCCCATGTAAGGCCACAGAACTTCCGGAACGGTAACGCTTCCGTCTGCCTGCAGATGGTTTTCGAGAAGGGCAATGAGCATTCTCGGGGGAGCAACAACAGTATTGTTAAGTGTATGAGGCAGATACATCTTTCCGTCCTCACCCTTGACTCTCATCTTAAGACGGCGAGCCTGAGCATCACCGAGGTTTGAACAGGAGCATACCTCAAAGTATTTCTGCTGTCTGGGTGACCAAGCCTCTATGTCGCAGGATTTCACCTTCAGATCTGCCAGATCGCCGGAACAGCACTCAAGCTGACGTACAGGAATATCGAGACTTCTGAACAGTTCTACTGAAAAGCGCCACATCTTCTCATACCAGTCCATGGAATCCTCTGGTTTGCAGACGACTATCATCTCCTGCTTTTCAAACTGGTGGATACGGTAGACGCCTCTCTCCTCTATGCCGTGGGCACCCTTTTCTTTGCGGAAGCAGGGTGAATAGCTTGTGAGAGTCTGAGGAAGACTTTCTTCAGGAATAATCTGGTCGATGAACTTTCCTATCATTGAATGCTCGGATGTTCCGATGAGATAGAGATCCTCTCCCTCTATCTTGTACATCATGGCATCCATATCGGTCTGGCTCATTACACCTTCAACAACATTGCCGTGAATCATAAATGGGGGTATGCAGTATGTGAAGCCCTTGTTTATCATAAAGTCTCTTGCATATGCAAGAACAGCGGAGTGAAGTCTTGCAACGTCGCCCATGAGATAATAGAAACCGTTGCCGGATACTCTACCAGCAGCATCCATATCAACGCCGTCGAGAGATTCCATTATTTCAGTATGATAGGGGATTTCAAAATCGGGAACAACGGGTTCACCGAAACGCTCAATCTCTACGTTTGCGCTGTCATCAGGTCCGATAGGGACAGAGGGATCAATGATGTTGGGTATGTTGAGCATTATTGAGCGGATTTTCTCAGCGAGAGCGGTTTCCTTTTCTTCCAGCTCGGCAAGTCTCTGAGCATTTGCTGTGACCTGAGCCTTTATCTTTTCAGCTTCCTCAAGCTTTGAAGGGTCTTTTTTTGCCTGACCCATAAGGACACCTATCTGCTTCGACAGCTGATTTCTTGCAGCGCGCAGATCGCTTGCCTCTGTTATTGCAGTCCTGTTCTCCTCGTCCAGTTTCAGAACCTCATCCACGAGGGGAAGCTTTGCGTCCTGAAATTTCTTTCTGATGTTTTCCTTTACGATTTCGGGATTGTCTCTGATAAATTTGATATCCAGCATTTCTGTTACCTCTATATTTGATTTTATATTTTTATATTTTTAATCCGTGAGATAAGGGTTTCTCTGTCCTCATCGTTATAGTATTCGATTTCGAGTTTACCGCCCTTTTTGCCTTCCGTCAGCTTAACTTTTCTTCCGAGAAGCTTTGAAAGCTCCAGAGATACAGCTGCGGAATAATCAGGCTTGTCAGGTTCTTTGTTATTTTTCGGGGAAGGCTTTTCGGTATCGGAATTCTTTTTATTAAACACAGCCGCTAACGACTCGGTTTTTCTTACGGAAAGATTTTTATCTAAAACTGTTTTTGCGGCATCAAGCTGGTCATCGGGGCTCTCTATGGAAACCAGCGCCCTGGCATGACCGGCAGAAAGGTTTCCGTTTTCAATAAGCTCCAGCACAGGTGGACACAGAGTCAGCAGCCTTAATGAGTTTGCTATTGCGGGACGTGACTTTCCAACACTCCTTGCTGTTTCCTCCTGATTAAGACCGTACTCCTCCATTAGAGTGCGGTAACCCTTCGCCTCTTCAATGGGATTAAGGTCTTCCCTCTGAAGGTTTTCCACCAGAGCAAGCTCCGCAGTTGTGCGGTCGTCCGCCTCAATTATTCTAACAGGGACCTCATCAAGTCCCGCCATTTTTGAGGCTCTCCATCTTCTCTCACCAGCGATTATCTGATAATAACCGCTGTCGAGCAGGCGCACTGTGATCGGCTGAATCAGACCATATTGCTTAATAGAATCAGCGAGAGTCTGCAGCGAATCCTCATCAAAGCGCTCTCTTGGCTGTTCGAGTCTCGGTTCAATTTTTGATATTGGGAGCAGGGTTGAATTATCGGAGCTGCTTATATCATCGTCGTCTCCGAAAAGAACATCCAGTCCTGCGCCTAAAGCCTTTCTTTCTTTTGAAGCCATTTATCTGCTCCTTTCAAGGAATTCATCTGCCAGAGCAAGATATGCCTGACTACCTCTGTTTGTCCTGTCGTATACCACTCCCGGGATTCCGTGGCTGGGAGCCTCAGAAAGCCTTACGCTTCTCGGGATTATGGTTTCATAGACCTTGTCCGGCATGAAGCGCCTCAGCTCGGCAGCCACCTGCGAGCTTAAATTGGCCCTTGAATCATACATAGTGAGAGCTATACCCTCAATTTCAAGATGAGGATTCAGCCGTTTCTTGCAAAGCTTGATGCTCGTCATCAGGTCAGCAATTCCTTCCAGCGCGTAGTATTCGCACTGCATCGGGATAAGCACAGAGTCCGCAGCTACAAGAGCATTTACAGTAAGAAGTTCGAGCGAGGGAGGACAGTCAATGAAGATATAGTCATAGTCCGAATATAGGGAATGAAGAGCTTTTCTCAAAACCAGCTCTCGGTTTTCAAGGTCGGTCAGCTCGACTGAAGCCGCAGCCAGATTTTTGCCGGCTGCTATTACATCCCCGTATTCTGTCCTGTCCACACATTCGCAAGCGGGAACATTATTTATCAGCATTTCGTATGTCCCGTGACCCGCATTCTTCTTTACACCCATTCCGGAGCTTGCGTTTCCCTGAGGGTCACAGTCCGCCAGGAGAATCTTCTTTCCCTTCATGGAAAGAGCAGCGGTAAGATTAACACAGGTGGTGGTTTTTCCAACGCCACCCTTCTGATTGGCGACAGCAATTATTTTTGCCATGGCAATCATCCTTTCTTGCTCAGAGTATTGTGCGGATTGAATTATAACATATATTTTCTGTATTTCAATGTTTCACGTGAAACAAATTTAAAAATGTTTCACGTGAAACACAAAATATAGTGGCACAAAGCCAGCATGAACCCAAGAAATAAAAAATAATATTTTTGATAGAATTTTTTTGAGAAAATGCTTGCTTTTCTGAACCTAATTTGCTATAATCTCAAGGCGCTATTTCCAAGGGTGCAATTTTGTAGGAGGAGGTGCAATCGGAACATGGCCAATATTAAATCTTCTGCCAAGAGAGACATTAAGTCCAAGGAACTCAGAGCAAAGAACCGCGCTGAGAAGACCGAGCTCAAGACCATGATGAAAAAGTTCGACGCAGCAGTTACCGAAGGTAACCACGAAAATGCAGTCGATGCCTATAAAGTTGCCGTTAAGACTGTTGATCGCGCAGCCGGCAAGGGCCTGCTTCACAAGAACAATGCAGCACATAAGAAGTCTGCAATGGCGAAGAAGCTCAATAGCATGGAATAATAAACAACACGGAGGCGCAGAAAACTGCGTCTCTTTTTATTTTCGAACACAAGCTTTAAGCGGAGGTAGATATGAATAAGAAGCTGATGCTGATAATTAATCCTGCCGCGGGCAGAGGCAACTACAAAGAAAACTTTGCCGAAGCAATGAACATTCTCAGCAATGCGGGTTATGTTGTTTCACTTTTCTATACAACCGGAAAAGAAGACGCGACTCAATATACCGTAAAGTACGGTTCCGGATTTGATGTGGTTGCCTGCGTGGGCGGAGACGGAACTTTGAGCGAGGTTATTGCTGGCCTCATGCAGCTTGACAATCCCCCGCCTTTGGGTTATTTCCCGATGGGTACCACGAACGATGTGGCGATGACTCTTGACATTCCGAAGAACGATACAGTTGCTGCGGCAAGGCTGATAATTGAAGGGGAGCCACATTCCTTTGATGTTGGCGGATTCGGAAAGGATAAGTATTTTTCATATATTGCGGCCTTTGGAGCGTTTACTTCAGTCAGCTATGCCACCCCTCAGAGCCAGAAGAAGGTTCTGGGTCATTTGGCGTATGTGCTTCAGGGCGCGGCAGAGCTGCCCAATATTGAATCGTACAGAACAAGGGTCGAATTTGATGACGGAATAATCGATACAAAGCTGGTTTATGGAAGCATGTCAAACTCCAAGTCGGTTGCGGGAATCGTACAGCTGAAGGAGGATGTGGTCTGCCTGGGTGATGGAATGTCAGAACTGGTGCTTGTTAAGGATCCGGGAAGCATTGAGGGCTTCGGAGAAATAGTTTCTTCTATACTTACCAAGCGCTATGACAGCGACAAGCTTATTATTCTGCACACAAAGAAGGCTAAGTTCACATTTGAAAAGCCTGTCGCCTGGACCCGTGACGGTGAGGACGGCGGAGAGCATCAGGAAGTGGAACTGTGCAATTACAGCCACAGAATTAAGCTTATATTCTGACTTGAAAAAACATGTGTATACAATTATAATTAAAATTCAGATTGTTTCAGAATTGAGGGTTTTAGTATGAACAGACAGAAAATAGCAGGAATTTATGCGGACTCGGAAGCTTTCGGAGGCAAAGAGCTGACGGTAATGGGATGGGTTAGAACCGTCCGGGACATGAAAAACTTCGGCTTTATCGAGCTGAACGACGGAAGCTGCTTCAAGTCACTTCAGGTGGTGTTTGAGAGAGAAAGCCTTGAAAACTACGAAGAGATAGCAAAGCAGAATGTCGGTGCGGCACTTATCTGCCACGGTACTCTTGTGCTGACTCCCGATGCTCCACAGCCCTTTGAACTGAAGGCTGACAGCATCACGGTTGAAGGCGTGTCTACTCCCGATTATCCGCTGCAGAAGAAACGCCACAGCGTTGAATTCCTGCGTACGATACAGCATCTCCGCCCGAGAACAAATCTGTTTTCGGCAACCTTCAGGGTGCGCAGCGTGGCTGCCCAGGCAATACACAACTTCTTCCAGGAGAGAGGGTTTGTGTATGTTCATACCCCGATTATAACCGGCTCCGACTGTGAGGGAGCAGGCGAGATGTTCAGAGTAACAACCCTTGACCTGAACAACCTTCCTCTTAATGAAGACGGTACCGTTGATGACAGCAAGGACTTCTTCGGGAAGGCGACAAACCTCACCGTTTCAGGTCAGCTTAATTGCGAAAATTTCGCAATGGCATTCGGTGATGTATATACATTCGGGCCTACCTTCCGGGCAGAGGTTTCATACACCCAGCGCCATGCGGCAGAGTTCTGGATGATTGAGCCGGAGATGGCTTTTGCGGACCTTAATGACGACATGGAGCTTGCGGAGGCAATGGTAAAATACGTCATTAATGATGTGTTTGAAAAATGCCCGCAGGAGATGGAATTCTTCAATCAGTTTGTTGATAAGGGGCTGATTGAAAGACTCAGAAACGTAGTCGACAATGAATTCGGCAAAGTTAGCTATACCGAGGCAATAGACATACTCCTGAAGAGCGGCAAGGAATTCGACTTCCCTGTATCCTGGGGAATCGACCTTCAGACGGAGCATGAACGCTTCCTGACGGAAGAAGTGTTCAAGAAGCCAATATTCGTTACGGACTATCCGAAGGATATCAAGGCCTTCTATATGAGACTTAATGACGACGGAAAGACCGTTGCCGCGGCGGACTGCCTCGTTCCGGGAATCGGAGAGATTATAGGTGGCAGCCAGCGTGAGGAGCGCCTTGATGTACTTACGCAGAGAATGGCTGAGCTGGGTCTGAATGAAGAGGATTACTGGTGGTATCTCGATCTCAGACGTTACGGCAGCTGCAGACATGCGGGCTTCGGACTTGGCTTTGAGCGTCTGGTCATGTATCTGACGGGAGTGAGCAATATCCGTGATGTTGAGCTGCACCCGCGCACAACAGGAAACGCTGATTTCTAATATTTATTAGATGAAAAAAGAAGAAAAAGCAACAGCTGTAATAGGACTTATACTGATTATCGCGATTCTGCTGATGGTAATCGCGGTCGCAGCAGTTTTTCTAATTAACAGAGCCGGAGCGGGCAAGAGACCTGATCCGGCTCTTGCGGCAGCATCGTATCTGAACGGACTTGATACCGGCGAGAACGGAGAGATATATGTTGTCTCAACAGATGGTGCACGCCTCTATATTGATGCAGAGCCTGTCAGCGCCGAAGGAAAGATTTTGTACGAATACATGAAAAACAGCTGGTCTTTCCATGTGGGCGAATCTTCCACAGATAAGAAGAATGCAAGAGTTTCCGTGGATATCTCCTGCCCCGATACTGCGCTTATGACGGATGAACTGAGAGAAAGACTGCAGGAGAATCTGCGCGATGCGGTAAGAGGTGCGAAGTCGAGAAGCGACATATACAATGACGATATGAGCTTCCGGGATGATGTAATTAATCCCGCGTTCAAAACAGCACTGATTGAAAGCTGCGAGAATATTGAGGAGAAATACGGAGCTACCGTGAATGCAGGACTGAACCTGTCCTACTCCTCAAGGCAGTGGAACGTAACAAATGCCGCACAGCCGGGTAATACACTTGATGCCCGCGCATCCATGCTTAGGGCAGCTGCCGTGCAGGGCCTGGAATATATTCCGATAATCTATAAGATTGATGAGGGGGCAACCTCAGGCCCGGTTCCTAACCCGGCCAATTTTGGAGTAACGAACGATCCTTCGGTTGTGGCTGCGCTGTTGGAGAGCTCCACGGCCAAATATCTGATAAACGGGCAGACTCTCTGCTGGAACACGGGGATATCCTTTATTCCCGGGACACAGATAAGATACTATCTTGATGACAGCATCCTGATGATTGAGTGGCAGGAAAAGGAAGCCGGAATGGTGGGTACATTCGCTGAGGTGTTTATAGCCGATGGCTCGCAGTTCAGAAGAAAGATTGCCGGGGACAGCTTTGGAGATATGAACTTCAAGACCTGCAGCGCATTCGGGGCTGAGACCAATTCGATTCTTGCCGTAGGCGGAGACTTCTACAACCACGCAAGGAACTGCGGTGTTGTGGTCTATCAGAGAAGGATATACAGATATGACCTGAGCACTTGCGACAACTGCTTTATCACAGCGGACGGAGACATGCTGTTTTCGTACAGAGACCAGTGGAATTCACAGAGTCAGGCGGATGAGTTCGTCAGAGACAATGACATTGTCTTCTCTCTGTGCTTCGGACCTGTGCTTATTGATAACGGAGTTGATGTTACCCCCACCTACTACCCCCATGGGCAGATAGAAGACACTTATGCCCGGGCGGCTCTAGGCATGCTTGGAGAAAAGCATTATCTCACCATGAATCTCAACTGTGGAGAGGGAGAGTATTACAACTACGCAACCCTGAGGCAGGCGGCAGATGCAATGGTGAAGAGAAACTGCATTAAGGCCTATACCCTGGACGGCGGGCAGACGGCAACAACGGTTGTAAGAGGTGAGCTTATCAATCCCGTGCAGTTCGGCTGGGAGAAGGAAATCAGCGATGTAATCTACTTTGCAACTGCTCTAAAAGAATAAAAGAAACAATGTAATTTCCGGGCTGAAATTTTTTCTTCAGCCCGTTATTTTTTACTTGCAAAATCGGGAAGGATGGTGTATATTCTTCCACAGAAATTCGGATTTTAATCCGGTACAGAGATGCCGGCAAAACCGCTTATACAGATTGGGCGCAGAGCTTGAATAGCCGCGTCTGCTTGTTTGTGTGTCTTGCCGTATCGGGCAGGACGTTTTTTATTATGAAAATTAAGGCTCAACTGATGGACGAGGCCGCGATGAAGCGTGCCCTGATGCGCATATCCCATGAGATAGCGGAAAAGAACAAGGGTGTTGAGAATGTTCTGCTGGTGGGAATAAAGCGCAGAGGTGTCCCCATAGCGGACATCATAAAAGAGAATATTGCAAAGATTGAAGATATGGAGGTGCCCTGCGGGAGCATAGACATCAGCTTCTACAGAGATGACCTCTCAAGCATAGCGGCGGACCCCACAGTAAAGAAAACGGAGCTTCCTTTTGACGTCAGCGATAAGGACGTCGTTCTTGTTGACGATGTGCTCTACACGGGAAGAACGGCCCGCGCTGCGATTGAGGCTGTCATCAGCTGTGGCAGACCGAGAACCATACAGCTGGCGGTCCTCGTTGACAGAGGACATAGGGAGCTACCTATCCGGGCGGATTTCGTCGGAAAAAACGTGCCCACCTCCAAGAATGAGATGATAGAGGTAAGGCTGCCGGAATATGACGGAGAGACGGCGGTTTACCTCACGGACCTTGAAAGCTGAATATCTGATAAGGCTATAAACGGCATGCCGTTTTAGTATATATTTTATTTGCCATTAATTTTATTTAGAAAGGTAAAAATGGAAATGAAAAACGAAAACACCGAAGCCATTTACGACGCCCGCTCACTGGGTAAACCCAGAATGCTGGTGCTAGGATTCCAGCACATGTTCGCAATGTTCGGATCAACCGTTCTGGTTCCTGCACTCACAGGCCTGAGCGTATCTGCAACCCTCCTCTTCGCAGGTCTTGGCACACTCCTGTTCCACCTGCTTGCAAAGGGCAAGGTTCCCGCATTCCTCGGTTCTTCTTTCGCTTTCCTCGCAGGTTACTGGGCAATTGCGCCTAACGGCGAGAAGGAGCTTCTCCCCTATGCATGCGCAGGCGTTGCGGTAGCGGGACTGATGTATGTGATTCTTTCAGCTTTGTTTAAGGCTTTCGGCATGAAGAAGGTTATGCGCTTCTTCCCCCCGATAGTAACAGGACCTATCATAATAGCAATCGGACTTAACCTTTCCACCAGCGCAATCGCAAACTGTCAGGTAAGCTGGGGCATAGCTCTAGTGGCAATCGCAGTAATTATCATTGCGAATATCTGGGGCAAAGGTATGATAAAGATAATCCCGATTCTTCTTGGTGTCGTTGTCTCCTATGCAGTTGCAGCCTGCTTCGGACAGGTTGACTGGAGCTCCGTCAGAGAAGCGTCATGGATTGGACTTCCCTTCCAGTGGGAAAACACTGTGTTCGGACTCTTCAGCAGAGGAAACGTTGACGGACAGCTACTCCTCACGGCAGTCCTTACAATAGTTCCCATCTCCCTTGCAACAATGGTTGAGCATATCGGAGACGTTTGTGCGATATCCTCCACCTGTGAGAGGAACTTCATGGCAGACCCTGGCTTCCACCGCACTCTTCTCGGAGACGGTCTTGCAACAACCCTCGCTTCCCTATTCGGCGCCCCTGCAAACACAACCTACGGTGAAAACACGGGCGTTCTTGCTCTCACAAAGGTATATGACCCGAAAGTTATCCGCATAGCTGCGGTTCTGGCAGTAATCTTCTCGTTCTGCCCGAAGTTCGCTGCGGTAATCAGTGCAATGCCCACAGCAACCCTCGGCGGTGTTTCCCTCGTGCTCTACGGTATGATTTCTGCAGTAGGTGTCCGCAATGTTGTTGAGAACCAGGTTGACTTCACAAGCAGCCGCAATATCATCATTGCAGCACTCATCCTCGTCCTGGCAATCGGCATCAACTACTCCGAAGCCGGCTGCATCAACTTCGGCTCGGTCAGCCTCTCCGGCCTTGCAGTTGCATCAATCGTTGGAATTCTCCTCAATGCCATTCTTCCCGGCAAGGACTACAACTTTGAGCAGGATGACCAGGGCGCAACCTCTGTTAACTTCATAGTCCAGTAATCGGAACTAAATAGCGATGTGCACCCGATATCACTCGGGTGCATTTTTTTGTTGAAATCTAGTAAATAATAAAGTAAAATATCAAAATAGACATAGAATAAAAGGCTTGGAGGGTTCCGTGTTGTGAAAAACATGAAAAAAGAAATTCTGACACTTGGAATAATCTTTGCCATGATTATTTCCGGCTTCGGTGACTGCACTGCGGATGCCGCAAAGTGGAAGAAAAAGGAGCAGGAAAGCCCGAAGTCCGAAGAGATGGACAGCGGGGCCATAGCTAAGGAAGCGGAGGTCTTTTCTGTAGGTCAGGCCGCTATGGATCTGTATCTTGATATAGATGCTCCGGGCACACTGGAGGAAAAAAGCGATCTGGGAGTCATTGACTATTCGAATACCGAAAAAGGCTATGTGATGATGGAATACACCGGAAATACCGACCACAAGCTTAAAGCCCAGGTTATAGGTCCGGAAACCACATATACCTATACTATATACCCCGGAGTGATGGAGGCATTCCCCCTGTCAGACGGAAACGGGTCATATAACTTCACGATATTTGAAAACGTCGAGGGCAAAAAGTACGCAATGATTCTCACAGCCGTCAGCGATGTTGAGCTTGAGGACGAGTTTGCCCCCTTCATAAGACCGAACCAGTATGTTAACTACATGGACGCTCCCGAGACAAGAAAATTCGCTGCGGAGCTGTGTAACGGGGTTGAAGATACAACGGAGATTGTCAAAAAGGTTTACGATTACGTGATAGAGAATCTCAGCTATGACGACGAGCTGGCGGAAAATGTTCAGTCAGGTTATCTGCCGGATCTGGACTCAGTGCTCACCAGCGGAAAGGGAATCTGCTTTGATTATGCGGCACTCATGACGGGAATGCTCAGAAGCCTTGGAATACCCTGCAAGCTGGTCGTCGGATATGCGGGAGATGCATACCATGCCTGGATCAGTGTATGGGTTGACGGAACAGGCTGGGTGGACAATATAGTTTACTTCGACGGAACGTCCTGGCAGAGAATGGACCCCACCTTTGCATCTGCGGGAGCCTCGGATTTTATTGGCAACGGAGACAATTACGCACCGAAATACTTTTACTGAGCGGAGAAAAGACGCTATGGAAAAAACAATGCTGAGCAGTGCCCTGGTTGCAGAGCTGTGTTCGGAACTGCAATATCAGCTGCACGCGGGGATAGGAAACGCTGACGCTCTCGCAAACATCTGTGAGGACGTTAGTGAAAAACGCTATAAGGAGATTCTGCGTTCTATGTCTGAGAAGGCCGACGAAGGAGAGAGCCTTTCGGCTATTTTCAGAGAAGCAGGCTGTTTCCCCGACTATCTCAGCAACATGACGGAGGCTGGAGAAAAATCAGGCCGGGTTGAAGAGGCTCTTAAAGCTGTTGCCACAGCTAGCGAAAACAGAGCATCTCTCGACAGGAAAATGAAATCCGCACTTCTCTATCCTGCAATCCTTCTGCTTATCATGCTTGTTGTAATAGGCGTTCTGCTGATATATGTGCTCCCGATATTTGATGAGGTCTATGCCCAGCTCGGCAGCGGTCTTACGGGAATTGCGGGAGGTCTTTTGGGCTTTGGCAAGGCGCTGGGCAGTATCACCCCAGTTCTTGCCGGGCTTTTTGTGCTTATTGTACTTCTTCTGGCTGCGTTTGCCATATCTGATTCCTTCAGGGAGAAGCTTCTAAACTTCTGGTGGAGAAGAAAGGGCACAAAAGGTGTCAGCGGCAAGCTTGGAAGGGCTAGATTTGCTCAGGTTCTTTCTATGTGTATGAACAGCGGGCTTCCCGTGGATGACGCAATAGAGTCCGCTTCAACGATGCTGACGGAGTTTCCTGCGGCAGTGAAAAGCGCGGAGAAATGTCTTGAGATGCTCAATACCGGCAGCAGTCTGTCTGCAGCTCTCGGTGAAAGCGGGCTGCTCCCCAAATCCCAGTGCAGGCTGCTCGAAGCAGGAATACGAGGCGGAGCGGGTGAACAGGCTATGGAGCAGGTCGCGGCAAGAATGACCGACGAGGGTGAAGCCGCGCTTGAAGAGAGCATAGGAAAGATAGAACCGACGATAGTTATTATAAGCTCAGTGCTGGTTGGAGTTATCCTTCTTGCGGTAATGCTCCCGCTTATTAATATCATGGGTGCGATAGGCTGACATGAAAAGGAAAACTGACGTAACAGGACTTATAATGAAGCTGACGGAGGCACTTGTTCTGCTGCTTGTGGTCATTGTGCTGTTCATGGCGATTGTGAACACTGCAGACAGATCGGGTGATGAAGGCAGAAAACAGCTTGAAAGCTCCCTCAGGCGTTCAGTGATGGCATGCTATGCGGCGGAGGGAGTATATCCCCCCGACCTTGAATATCTCAAGGAGCACTACGGACTCATAATCAATGAGGACCGCTACTCCGTGCATTATGAAGCCTTCGCGCAGAATCTGATGCCGGATATCACTATTCTGGAACTGGAAGAATGAATGAAAGAAGCGGAAAACATTATATAGACGGACCGCTTACTCTCCTAGTGTTCGGTATATTTGCAATCTGCATTGTGTTTATGCTTCTTGCAGGAGCGGGTGCGTATAAGCGGCTGAGCAGCAGGGATATGGAAAGCTACAGCGAAAGAACATGTCTGCAGTATATCGCAACGAAGCTGCGCTCGGTTCAGAGCCCGGACAGCGTTGACGTGGTTGACTTTGGAGACGGTCGTGCGCTGCAGCTCACCGAGAGCATAAACGGCGAGGATTACATGACCTGTATATACAGCTACGAGGGGCAGCTCATGGAGCTTTACTGCCTGAAGGGTATTAAGGCAGGTCCCCGTTCAGGTGAAAGACTGATGGAGACAGATGGAATTGATTTCTCCATGAATGACGGTCTTGTGAGGATTACAATGAAAACGGCTGACGGCGGCGAAGAAACGCTTCTCGTTTCCGTCAGAGGCGGAGAGAGAGGTGCCGCATGAAGAGCAGAAACGTCCTCTCTCAGATAGAGTTCATAATAATGGTGCTGGTTTTTGCACTGTCGGCAGCAGTATGCCTTAAGGTTTTTGCATATTCCGACTCCAATTCCGAAAGGAATGAAACAAGGGATTATGCAATGGTTAGGCTGCAGAGCGCCGCAGAGCTTATGAAAAACAGCAGAGGAGATCTGGAACGATGTGTCTCCGAATTCGGCGGACATGCCGATGAAAAGAAATGGGAGCTGGAGCTTGAAGATGGAATGAAGCTCACGGCGGAGAAGCAGGAGAGCGGGAATAAGTATCTCGGCAAAGCCGAACTGAAATTTTACAGTAGCGGAGAAGAGATATGTTCCCTGCCGGTTGCGTGGCAGGAGGATGGAAAATGAAGAGAGAAACATCCTCAGGAGGCGGAACACCGGGCGGCAGCACGCTGATGGTTATATTTGCGGTGCTGTGTATATCTGTATTTGCAATACTCTCCCTATCGGGAAGTTTAGCGGGAGGCCGCATGTCTGACGCTTCAGCTGATGCTGTAAGCTCATATTACATGGCGGATGTCAATGCAGAGGAGATTCTGGCAGATATCAGGTCAGGAGAGATTCCGCAAGGCGTGAAAAAGTCGGGAGACATATACAGCTACAGATGCCCGATGACCGATACCACGGCAATTGATGTGCAGGTTAAGGTACAAGGCGATGAATATGAAATACTCAGATGGCAGCAGGTCTATACGGCGGAATGGAAGAACAACGAAAACCTGGGCGTCTGGGACGGTGATACAACAGACAAATAACAGATTCGGGATGTGAGTGTATGACAGACATGATGGATTATCTGAAGCAGGCTGTTGAAGCTTCAGCTTCGGACATATTTGTAATTGCAGGCGCGCCGGTGAGCGTGAAGGCTGGAGGGAAGCTGCAGCATCTTGACGAGGATAAGGTGTTTCCTCCGAGAACCATAGAACTGATTGCAGAGGTTTATGCCAAGGCAGCAAGAGATATGAACAAGCTGCTTGAAACCGGAGATGACGACTTTTCCTTCGCTGTGCCAGGCCTCGCGAGATTCCGCGTGAACTCGTACAAACAGAGAGGCTCTTACGCGATGGTAATCAGGGTGGTCGCCTTCGATATACCCGACTGGCAGGAGAAGGGAATTCCTGAGGAAGTAATGAAGCTCGCCGGGCTTTCCCATGGCATGGTTCTTGTAACAGGAACGGCAGGCAGCGGAAAATCCACAACAGAGGCCTGCATTATAGACAGGATAAACAAGAGCAGAAGCTGCCATATAATCACACTTGAGGATCCGATTGAATTTCTCCACAGAGACGATAAGAGTATCGTGAGCCAGAGAGAAATTGCAATCGATACGGAAGATTTTCTCTCCGCCCTGAGAGCCTGTCTCAGGCAGGCACCTGATGTAATCCAGGTGGGTGAAATGCGTGACCAGGAGACAATCCGCGCAGCGATGACCGCTGCGGAGACAGGGCACCTGCTTCTGGCAACCCTCCATACAAAGGGTGCTGTGAATGCGATTGACCGAATAATAGACACCTTCCCTCCCGAGGCGCAGTATCAGATACGCATCCAGCTGAGCACGGTGCTGGAAACGGTTGTTTCACAGCAGCTGCTCCCGGGAAAGAACGGTGAGCAGGTGTCAGCATTTGAGATAATGCATATGACAAGCGCCATACGCAGTATGATTAGAGACTCAAAGACCCATCAGATAAACAATGCAATTGCAACAGGCACAAACGAGGGTATGATTACCATGGATCAGGCAATACTCAATCTATTCAAAGATGGCAAGATTGATGAGCAGACGGCCATAGATTACGCCGACGAACCCGATCAGATGAAGCGAAAGCTGCAGACGCTGAAATAAAACAACACGGGCAGGAAATCCTGCCCGTGTATTTTATATTCTATTCCGGTTTTATCTTGTGAGCACCAGCTGGAGCATGTTGCCCTTCATGTCGTATATGAAGAAGTTGGCGGACTCGTCGGGGAATTCAAATACCATAAGGTTCTGAGAAGGGTCGGACTCCTCTTCAATGCAGTAGTATACCTTATCTCCGTAAAGGGTTTCGCCGTAGGAGTTCTCATAGTCGAGTCCGGATCCGTCCTCAATCAGATAGAGAATCAGCAGGCTTCCGTCCTCGGAGCGGGCGTAATGGCGGGCCGGGTCCAGCTTGGGGGCGGTTACATCAATGCCCTCAACAAGAACATCACCGCATTCTGCAAGCTCATCGGAGTAATTGTACTGCCGGTTTCCGAGGCGTACAAAGACGTTCATAAGGCCGTTGTCTGTGGGGGTGACATTATACAGCCTGTCTCCGGTTTCATAAACAGGAATGCTTCTTCCATCAAGGGTAGCGGAAACGAGAGAGACGGGAATTATTGAATCGGAAACACGGATTTCGTATGTTGGGTAATCTGCATCTTCAGCGGAAATCTTTTCAATGGTGAATCGCGGTGAGATGAAGCAGAGTGGGAGCAGACAGAAAATGACGATGATTACCAGAAGTATGATTTTCTGCAGGGAGTAACGCTCGCGGCGGTATTCACTATAAGAAGCTAGCTTGTCTAGAGGAATAGTATTCGGCTCCGCTTCACATGCATCAAAGACGTTCGCGAGCAGTTTGCTTGCTGTGTCTTCGCTAAGCTGTGGGCGGTTCTTCTTTTTCTTGTTAAATAAATCCATCACGCTTCACCTCCTTATCTTGTTGCTGCGAGAGAGGCTTCCAGATGCTTCTTCCCACTTGCTAGATAGCGCTTTACGGTGCTTTTGCTTATTTCCATCATATAGGCAATTTCCTCAAGATTCATCTTCTTATAGTAGTGAAGGAAAATTACCTGAGACTCCGAAAGTGGCAGGCCGAGAACCTGTTGGAGAATGTATTGATTGTGATCAACGGTTACTACCTGCTCCTCGGGGCTTGCCTCAGGAGTAAGATGATTATCTGCGGCACCGTCTGCATATGAAGCCATTTCCGAATTGTAACGGGCTTGCTTGTTGGCCATATTGAAGCAGACCCGGAAGTTAATCTGATTCAGCCAGGAGACGAAGAGCTTGGGATCTTTTAGGGTGTTGAGATTCTTCAGTGCCAGGATATAAGTCTCCTGAAGGGCATCCTGAGCGAGGAACTCATCCTTCATGTAGCAGTAGGAAAAGAGGTATTGCTTCTGATATGTAGCAGCATAGAGCTCCGCGAACGCGTCGCTGTCTCCTGTGCGCGCATGCTCAACAAGATCGCCGATGTATTTATAGTCAAGCTCGGCCATATGCAGCAGTCTCCTTTCCACCAAATTTCATATACATGGCAAACCTCCGCTCAGACGTCTTCGGAAATAGGACCTGAATACGGCATGCCTATACGGGAGTTTGCGAGGGAAATCAGGTTGGTGATGTCGTTAACCTTGTCACCCTCGTGGTAGGCCGAACCATAACCATATTCAATTGCACCAGTGGCGGTTTCCATATTGTAGTTTTCAACTCTCTGGCGTACGCGGTTTACAAACTGGCGCATAGATTCTTCGTTTGTGTCCTCAAATATTGCCAGGAACTTGTTTCCACCGTTCCTTCCGACGAAGCAGAGATTATCAGAGGAAAGGCGCAGAATATTGGAGAAATCACGGATTGTGGCGTTACCGTCAAGATGACCGTAAAGCCGGTTGATTTCTCTAATATTCGTAATGTCAAACATCATGCAGCCTATATTTGCGGGCAGAGGCTTATCGAGATACTTCTCAATAAGTATATCGCAGCTGAAGCGGTTTGCTATGCCGGAAAGGGGGTCTGAATGAACAGCAGACTCCATCTCTCTGTATTCCTTCGTGTAGCCGAAAAAGTATGTGAAGTCCAGAAGTATAAACAGGAAGGACAAACCCAGAACAATCCATAGCACCATAGCAAGAAGCTTCATCGTAGGATCCGTAGCGACCTGATGATATATCTGGGAACTGGGGAATATCTTGAATATTATGAGGGCTGCCAGCGCAATGAACAGAATCAGCTGGACAGTTTTATAGGCGGTATATTTTTTCATTATAGCCTCCCTGAAAAAAGTTTACATAATTATACGTCATCGATTATAGCACATCAATTCCGGTTTGAAAAGTATATTTTGGCAGAAATTAAGAAAAAATAGCAAAAATAGCATGAAAACATCAAATTTTTGAAGCAACAGGGCGTTTTGTGTAAATAATGGCCTTTTTTGCGTAAATATTTCCATTGAACAGGAATTATTTTGCTGATAAAATATAAGAAAGCGGAGAATCGCCGTATTTGTAATTCTTCGCAGCTGGCGTGCAATTTTGCCGGATGTAACGTTTCCGAGGCCGAAACGTACTTAATTATGGGTGAAATAAGGATAAAATGCCGAAAATGTGGCAAAAATAGGCAAAAAAGTAGGTATAACCCCTTGCATACTGCGTATGAAGTATGTATAATAAAATTGAATATGTATAGACATGCTATAGTAGGCAAAAAGCGGCTCAGAAAATTACTATAAAAATTTTTCAAAAAAATCAGAAAAATTTGAGCCCTTTTGGAAAGTTAAACTCACTTTATAAACAGAAGGGTAAAAATCACCAATTAGTAAGTAACTGAAATCATCAGAAAGGATGGTTGTAAATATGAACGGATTAAAGAAGAACATCAAACGCAGTCTGGCAATACTTCTGGCTGTTGTCCTCATCATCTCTCTGGGATACTTTGCTGCAAAGGATTCCCGCCTGCATGCCGAGGAAGAATTTGATTATTACGAAACTGAAGCTCCCGAAGAAGAGGACTTCGACGAGCCCGACGAAGTAGAGGAACTCATTTTTGATGATGAGGACTTTGATGAAGATTCTGAGGAGTACGAGGAAGACGAAGAGTCTGCTGAGGAGTTTGAGGAGGCTGAAGAGGTCGAGGAGCCCGCAGAGGAATCTGAGGAACCTGAAGAGGCAGCGGAGCAGTCCGAGGAGCCTGAAGAGTCCGAGGAAGACAAGGAAGCCGAAGAGGAATCCAAAGAAGAGGCTGAAGAGCCCGAAGAGCAGGCCGAAGATGAAGCTAAAGAAGAGCCCAAGGATGAATCTGTTGAGGAATCCGCAGAAGAGCCCGTGTTTGATCCTGCCCAGGCTTATGCTGATTACCAGAACATGAGCATGGAAGAGCTCAATGCATATCTTGCCGGTCTCTCCGAGGAAGAGCTCGCAGCTCTTGAGAAGTATGCTGAGTCTCTAGATGAAGAAGATTCCGGTGAGGTAAAGAGTGACAATACAGAAAAGACATTTACTGTCGTCTTCAAAGACTGGGATGGTGCGGAGATTGCAACACAGACTGTAAACGACGGTGGAAATGCAGTTCCTCCGGTAAGCCCGGAGCGTGAAGGTTATGTATTCTCCAAGTGGGACAAGGCTCTTGACAATATAAAGGAAGATACAGAGTTCACAGCTGAGTATATGACCGCGGAAGAAGCAGAAACTGCAAAGCAGACTGAAGAAGCAGAGCAGTTCAACTTTGCAGAGGCATATGAGAGCTACATTGCACTCGACGAAGAGGGCAAGACAGAATTCCTCGCATCTCTTGATGAAGCTCAGCGCAAAGCCTTCGAACTCTACATAGGCGAGAGACAGGCAGCAGAAGCAAAGGCTGCTGAAGATAAGAAGGAAGAACCCGCCGCTGAGAAGAAGGTCAGAATCTGGAGTGACCGTGCAAGTTCCATGAATGTCGGTCAGACCGTACGTCTTTATAGTGAACTTACCGGCTTCGACGGAATCGAAGTTCAGTATCAGTGGCTGTGCAACAAGGGTAACGGCTATGAGCCTGTCCCCGGAGCAAACAGCAGCACATATGAATTTGAAGCAACGCAGGAAAGCCTTTCCTGGAGCTGGCGTCTGTCAGTAGATTTCTGATACAGACGGAACATAAAAACATTACCGGTGACGGTCCAAAATACCGTCTCCGGTTTTACCCTATAAATTGAGAGTCTGGAGGACTTGAAAAATGAGTAAAAATATAAAGAGAATTTTAGCTCTGGTTATGGTTTTCCTCATGGCATTCCAGCTTATGCCGCTGAATGCCTTGGCAGACACCATTGTAACAACAGATGACGACGGAGTAGGGACTCAAGGTGCAACATTTTGCACGGTTACCTTCTATTCTGCAGAAGACGCTAGCGGAAACCGCACGGTTGTAGCTAAACAGCTTTACGAAGTTGGCAGCGCAATTGAAGAGGTTCCCGAAGTTGAAACGAAGAAAACCGGAGAAGACGGGACGGTATACGTATTTGACTATTGGGAAGATGCTTCACTCAACAGAGTTGATGCTGGGTACATTGTATCCGGCAATACGAGTGTCGTTCCTGTTTATACAGTTAAAAAATCAGTTAGGGTAACGGTTAACAGCAAATACAATAATACTGTGCTAAACACATTTATTAGCGACTATGCAACCGACGCGACATCTATTGATGTGGAGCTTGAAGAAAAATATGTCGTTGATGGGGATAAGTATGTCTATGCACCGGCTGCAACCTTGAAAATAAACCCGGCTGAACTCTTCAATAAAGCTACTTATAATGAAGAAAGCAAACTATATGAAGTTACGGAAAATGTTGAATATGTTGAGGCTGACTCAACGGCGAATATTCAGTATGTACGTGTAAGCTGGGACGTAGAAGCAAAGGCTTATGATTTCACCACTTATGACGTTCTAAAGACAACTTCTATAATGGGTAAAAGTGGAATGAAGATAGAGCCTGCACTTCTTACCGCTGCAGAAGAAAATGAGTATCATGTTGAATATATTAAGAGCGATACAGACATAGATTTCAGCAAAGAAGAAGATAAAACCTTTAATGTGTACTATGCATACGAGAAGGTCACGCTTACCTATAATACCGATGGTGGAAGCTATGTTGCTCCACAGGCGGTTCCGTATGGTTCTGCAGTGACGGTTTATAAAGGCGGAAGAGGCGCTCTGATATGCGGACAGTCTGATCATACACATACTCAGCCGAGCGGTAATCCTGGTTACAACAAAACGAGCGGTTGTTATAAATCACAATATAACTATAGCTCTAAGAGCTATGAGTGGGTTCTCAATTGCAAAAAGACCGAACACACACATAGCGACAGCTGTTACTCAACAATTGTTGAGTCTCCTATTCCAACCAAGACTGGTTACAGCTTTGGCGGATGGTATACAGACTCAGCATGCACTAAGGTTGCATCTGCAAGCATGACCCTTAATGGCGACGTAACGGTTTATGCCAAGTGGACACCGAACCAGGTGAACTATTCTGTCGTTTATCTGAAAGAAGAGCTTGACGGCAACTATTCCTACATTAGAACATCTGTTAAGTCCGCTACGGTTGGAACAACTGTGTCGGGTAATGATGGTGCAGGCTCCTTCACCAACAGCAGTTATTATCATTTTAACAATGATGGTAAAGGCAATACGTCAGCACCTGTAAAAGCTGATGCTTCGACAGTCGTATATTCATACTATGATCTGAACACATATTATCTGGACTTTGATCTGAACACGAACAGCAATAGTATAAAAATGACTATTGGCGGTAAAACATATACAAGGAGTACCAGCCAGAATTATACAATCACCTGCAAGTTTGGCGAAGATATATCTTCGAAGTGGCCTACGGCGGACAATATTAGTGGGAATGGCAACACCGCCTTTTACAGCTGGCAGATAAATGGTCAAGGTACAGATTTCGTTTCTAAGCGCTTTGAAGTAACAACTGAAATGTTGAAAAATACGGATAATAATTCCCATACAAAATATAAGGCGCATTGGAAATCAGGCACCAAAGTAATTCTCCACTATATGCTCCAGAAACCAGATGCAACTGGCAGTGAATATAATGAGGATAATTACACTGATTCCGAAAAATTCTATCAGGAAGCATATACTTCTAACGGATTCAGTGCTAAAGAGATTTACGGTTATACACACGTCAGTGACAAAAATAAGGATATTAATGGAATAACCAACTACTATTTCTATTACAATAGAGAGACACACAACATTTCTTATTACTACAAATCAAATAAGCTTGAAGATAAGGAAAATATCAGATTTGGAAAAAATATA